>ERZ834722.56-NODE-56-length-115826-cov-15.970675_pt1 | contig 115826 bp, 108 predicted proteins | sample MGYA00519576_ERZ834722 | MGnify/ENA primary metagenome ERZ834722 (study PRJEB31850, sample SAMEA3708759) | human gut metagenome | biome: human gut; feature: human-associated habitat; material: faeces | place: China | collected 2014 ...
CACGCGTGCGAACATATCACACGAAATAGCCGAGCAGATTCGTGCACGCATTGTCTGCACGCCCGCATATATAATAGGTGTGGCGGGCGTGAATCTAATATGTACGCTGACGGAATAGAGTGCATATTTTTTGCTTTTTCTGTTGGCTATGCTTGGACTTTATCTTGTATGGGTCGGCGTTACCTAGTCTCGGCGACGCCGACCGCGTTTGCTTCGCAAATCGGTCAATTCCCCACTGGAGAAGGCTGGCAAAAATAATAATTTTTGTCAGCCTGCCACTCAAATCGGTCAATTCCCCCTGTCTCGGCAACGCCAACATATATGTTCCATCGTCCGTCGGGAAAGAATTTATTTTATTTATCATTTCTACGCGTAAAAATATTTTTTAAATTTCAAGTTTGTCTAAAGCAAAAAAATCCCACGGAGCACCGTGGGATTTTTCTTATGAATTTTTGTCCTTCTTTATAAAAGTCTTAGTCTCCGTTCCATTCCAGAGGCGCTCGATATTCTTCCTGTGCAGAAAAGCCACGAGAAGCGGCATCAGCACGGAAAATAGCATCTTTGTCACGGGGAAAGGCGGAATCGAATAAAAAGGTATCGCGAGATTGAGCACGGGGAATAGCAGCGTCGTAAGTATTGACGCAAGCGAAACATATTTTGAAAGAAACGCTATTCCGAAGAAAACACAGCAGAGTATCGCGGCGACAATAGGATTGAGCGCGATTATCGCTCCCGCTATCGTCGAAACGCCCTTCCCTCCGCGAAAGCCGAAAAATATCGGGAAAGCATGCCCGAGCATGCAGAAGAAAGCACAGACATAAGCAAAATAATCAAGCGGAAAGAGCATCAGCCCGAGAAAAACACTCAGCGCACCTTTCAGCGCATCGAGAAGAAATGTCAGAAGCGAAAGCCCCTTTCCGTATACACGCATCATATTTGTAGCACCGGCATTTCCGCTTCCGAAATTGCGGATATCGTCTCTGCCGCTGTACTTTGTGAGAATAACGGCAAAGTTCACGCTCCCGAGCAGATAGGGCACTATTATACATATTGCAAGTCCGAGCCAGAAGCGCGGATTTTCTACGGAAATAGGAAAAACGCCGTTTATCAGAAGCTCTTTCATCATTTGCCTCCCATATAAGGCTCGTCGCCCTTTTGACGGACAACTATGCGTATCGGTGTTCCCGAGAAGCCGAAAACCTCACGCAGCTTGTTTTCGATATATCTCTGATATGAGAAATGGAAAAGCTCCGCATCGTTTACAAAGATAACGAATGTAGGCGGCTTTGTGGAAACCTGCGTCATATAGTATATTTTCAGTCTCTTGCCCTTATCCGTCGGAGGCTGAACGCGTGAAACGGCATCGTTGAGTACATCATTGAGCATACCCGTGGAAATGCGCATACATGCCTGCTCGTTGACATAGTTTATGCGCTCAAAAAGCTTGTCCACTCTCTGCCCCGTCTTTGCGGAAACGAAAATTATCGGCGCATAGGGCATATATGCGAGCGCTTCTCTTATATTATCCGTGAATTTCTTTACGGATGAGTTGTCCTTCTCCACGAGGTCCCATTTGTTGACAACGATTATCGCGGCTTTACCCGCCTCATGAGAAAGCCCCGCTATTTTTTCGTCCTGTTCGGTAATGCCCGCCGTTGCATCTATCATAATAAGGCAGACATCGGCGCGCTCAACTGCAGAGTGAGAACGAAGCACGCTGTACTTCTCCACCCTGTCGATAACCTTTTTCTGGCGTCTTATGCCGGCTGTATCGATAAAGGTATACTTGCCGTATTCGTTTTCCACCTTTGTGTCTATCGCATCGCGCGTGGTACCCGGGATATCGGAAACTATAACCCTGTCCTCGCCGAGAATTTTGTTTATTATCGAGCTTTTGCCCGCATTCGGCTTTCCGATTACGGCAACCTTTATACTGTCGTCCTCTTCCTCCTCCTCGCCGTCGCTCGGAGCAAGCTCAAGCACACGGTCGAGCAGGTCGCCCGTGCCTGTGCCGTGAAGCGAAGAAAGCGCTATCGGGTCGCCGTCGAAACCAAGCTCATAAAACTCGTAATATTCCATAGGCAGACTGCCTATGCTGTCTATCTTGTTTACGCAGAGGACAACAGGTTTTCCGCTCTTTATCAGCATGACGGCAATATCCCTGTCCGCCGCTGTGAGCCCCGCGCGCACATCGCAGACAAAAGCGATAACATCAGCCGTTTCTATGGCAAGCTCCGCCTGCATTTTCATTTTGGAAAGGATGATATCGTCCGTTTTCGGCTCGATACCGCCCGTGTCAATGACGGTTATCGGTCTGCCGTTCCATTCCGTATCAAAATATATTCTGTCCCTTGTTATACCGGGGATATCTTCGACTATAGAGACGCGCTCTCCCGCAAGCTTATTGAAAAGCGTGCTCTTGCCGACATTCGGTCTGCCGACTATGGCAAGTACAGTTTTAGCCATATCTGCCTCCTTAACTATATGTTCATTATCTTTTCGACGAAGTCGTAACCGTCGTTTTCCGTGATTTCTATCGGTACTCCGAGCTTTTCCGAGAGCTCATCCACGCTCATGCCGCAGAGAAAAAGGTCTCGCTCATGGCGCAGCATATTGCATGGAAGATAGAGCCTCGCGCCGAGTTCCTTGTCGGCGAGCTGCTCGGAAAGGTCCTTGCCCGTTATCAGCCCCGCTACGGTTATACTTGTGCCGAAAAAGTTATTGTCAATCTTATATACATTTATTTTTATAAAAGGAAATTTTTCTTCCAGTTCGCGCGCAAGCGAGCATATAAAATCATATGCCGCCGCTCCGGTGGCTATCGCGACCGTGCGCGCCGCCGTATTTTCCGGCTCGAAATCCGAGAGCGCCTCATGAAATTCATCGCGCATGGAGGAAATCATGCCTACGCCGTTTTCTATCTGGCGATAGCCCTCGTAATATTCGCCGTCGGGAAGCGGAAGCCCCGCCTCTATATACATTTCGTCCGCGCAGTAGAAAATGCTTGTGCCGTAAGCCTTTTTGCATTCTCCCGCAAACCATTCCACAGTGGCGATAACACCCGCCGCCTCTTCTTTTGAGAAGGGCGTCAGCTCGGCAAGCCCCTCGCGGAATTTTGTCATACCCGCAGGCACTATGGAAACGCTTTCAACATACGGATGAAGCGCCGCGAGGTCATGCATCGTGCGCAGAAGCTCCTCACCGTCGTTTACGCCGCGGCAAATCACTATCTGACAGCTCATTTCAATACCCGCGTCATAGAAACGCCTGAGATAAGAAAGGCACTTCCCGGCATTCTTGTTTTTCAGCATAAAAACACGAAGCTCGGGATTTGTCGTATGGACAGAAATATTTATCGGCGACATACGCATTTTTATTATGCGATCGACATCCTCATCCGAGAGGTTTGTCATCGTGATATAGTTGCCCTGCAAAAAAGAAAGACGGCTGTCATCATCCTTGAAATAGAGCGTGTCTCTCATTCCTTTCGGAAGCTGGTCGATAAAGCAGAAAATGCATTTGTTTCTGCACGAGTGCTTGCAATCCATGAGAAATGTCTCAAATTCCAGCCCGATATCATCGTATTCGTCTTTTTTTATTTTAGCGTGATATTCCTTTCCGTCTCGCCGCAGCAAAATATCAAGCTTTTCATTGCATATATGAAATCTGTAGTCGAGAACATCGTGAATCGTGTTTCCGTTCACGCCTATAAGCTCATCGCCTGCGGAAATCCCCGCCCTGTCGGCATATGAGCCTTTTCTGACAGATTCTACCTTTACCATACAAATCCCCGTCCGCTCTTTTATTCAGAATAACAAGATGGGTAGGTATTTGGAATACCTACCCTACGGAAAGCTGAACTTATGCGTCTTTCTTCACGATTTCCTTGCCGTCGTAATGTCCGCAAGCCTTGCAAACTCTGTGTGCAAGATTATATTCTCCGCAGTTCGGGCACTTAGACATTCCGGGAAGCTCGAGCTTCCAGACATTAGAGCGTCTCTTATCGCGTCTTGCTTTCGATACTTTTTTCTTCGGTACTGCCATTTCTACCTACACCTCCTTAAAGTGCTGACATCTTTTTTGTAATATCACTTTAGCAAAGTTTTCAGGATAGCCAGCCTCGGATCGCCCTGCGATTTCTCACAGTCACAATCGCCGAGATTGAGATTTTTTCCGCATTTCGGGCAAAGCCCGCGGCAATCCTCCCTGCAAAGTGTCTTTGCGGGAAGCACCAGCAGAAGCTCCTCCTCCAGAGGCTCGGACAAATCAATCTTCTGATTTTTCACGAAGATATAATCGTCGCTCTCCTCGTCAACTCCGCCGTTCGCTATATCCTTTTCAAAGGAAAAATTCATTTTGCCCTCAACAGGCTCCGCACATCTGGCACACGCGGTTTTATATATCAGAGAGGCATCGGCATGGATAAACATATATCCCGCCCTGTTTCTGACATAACCGACAGCACTTACAGGCGCCTCAAATACGATATCGGGAAAAAGAGCGGCGACAACCCCGTCCCTCTCGGGAAGATAATCAAAGGCAAAATCCATTTTATCGGTCTCGCCGTTAAGTATCGGGGTGATATCAAAAAACATTGCTTTCTCTCCTGATTTGCGCTATCTGAAATGCCACAGTACGGCTTTATACATTATATAATACCCTCGCGATTTTGTCAATACGATTTTCGGTGTTTTTTTCAAAAAATCGCAATATTTTTCCCGCATGGGCATCATTTTGCCACAAAATTGAGTATCCTGTCGCGAACGAATATCTTCTTCACTATCTGCTTACCCTCGAGCATGGAAGCAATCTTTCCGCTTGCCATAGCTGCCGCGGTCGCTTCCTCCTCAGAGGCGCCCTTCGCTATCTCGATGATTTCTTTTGTCTTGCCGCATATCTGAACGGCAACAGAAACAGTGCTGTCCACCGTCTTTGCCTCATCGTATTCGGGCCATTTGTCAAGTGAGAGCAGACCCTTGCCGCCGAGGCTCTCCCATATCTCTTCGCTTATGTGCGGAGCGAAGGGACAGAGCAGATGAACGAATATTCCGAGCTCGTCACGCGTGAGCGTGCCCACATCATAAATATCGTTTACGAGCGACATCATCGCCGCTATCGCCGTATTGAATTTCATACCCTCTATATCGAGCGTAACCTTCTTTATCGTCTTGTGGAAGGCATTTTCGAGCTTCGGCGTAACGCCCCCGCCATTTGCAAGGTCGCAAAGACCGACTACTCTCTCAACAAATCTGCGGCAGCCCTTGATGCCTGTCTGAGACCACGGAGCTTCCTTTTCAAAATCGCCTATGAACATCTCGTAGAGACGAAGCGTATCCGCACCGAAATCTCGCACTATATCGTCGGGATTTATGACATTGCCGCGGGATTTCGACATTTTGCTTCCGTCCTCGCCGAGAACCATGCCGTGTGCCGTGCGCTTGAGATAAGGCTCCTTGCATTTGATAACGCCGATATCGTAGAGGAATTTCGCCCAGAAGCGCGAATAGAGCAGATGCAGTGTGACATGCTCCATGCCGCCGTTATACCAATCTACCGGCATCCAGTAGTCAAGCGCCTCGCTTGAAGCAAGCGCCGTCTTGCAGTGCGGATCGCAGTAGCGCAGGAAATACCATGAGGAGCCCGCCCACTGCGGCATCGTGTCAGTCTCACGCTTTGCGGGACCGCCGCATACGGGGCAGGTCGTATTTACCCAGTCTGTCATCTTTGCAAGCGGTGACTCGCCGTTGTCCGTAGGCTCGTAGTGTTCTACGGCAGGAAGCGTTACGGGAAGCTGATCCTCCGGTACGGGAACCCATCCGCCGCAATGCTCGCAGTAAACGAGCGGCACAGGCTCGCCCCAATAACGCTGACGTGAGAATACCCAGTCGCGCAACTTGTAGTTTGTCTTTTTCTCACCTATTCCCTTTTCCGTCAGCCACTCTGTTATCTTTTCCTTCGCCTCGGCAACCTCAAGCCCGTCAAGGAAACCGGAATTGCAGAGTTTGCCGGTGGCAACATCGGTGAAGGCTTCTTTCCCTACATCACCGCCTGCCACAACCTCAACTATCGGCAGACCGAATTTCTTTGCAAACTCCCAGTCGCGCGTATCGTGCGCGGGAACAGCCATGATAGCGCCTGTTCCGTATGTTGCGAGTACATAGTCGGAAACGAAAATCGGTATTTTCTTGCCGTTTACGGGGTTTATCGCCTCTACGCCCTCGAGGCGTACGCCTGTCTTGTCCTTGGCAAGCTCCGTGCGCTCAAAGTCGGATTTTCTCGCGGCTTCTTCCTTATAGTTTATAATGTCGGCATAATTTGTAAGCTTGTCCTTCCACTTTTCTATGAGCGCGTGCTCCGGTGCTATTACCATATATGTAGCGCCGAAAAGCGTGTCGGGGCGCGTCGTGTATATCTCGATATCGTCGCCCTCGGTGGATTTGAATCTGACCTGCGCGCCGTAGGAACGGCCTATCCAGTTTATCTCCTGCGTTTTTACGCGGTCGATGAAGTCAAGCCCCTCGAGATCGTCTATAAGCCTGCCGGCATATTCCGTTATTTTGAGCATCCATTCGCTCTTTATCTTGTGCACAACCTCGCTTCCGCAACGCTCGCAGACACCGTTCACTACCTCCTCGTTTGCAAGCACGCACTTGCACGAGGTGCAGAAGTTTACGGACATTTCTTTTTTATATGCCAGCCCGTGCTTGTAGAGCTGGAGGAATATCCACTGCGTCCACTTGACATATTCGGGGTCGGTGGTGTTTATCTCTCTGTCCCAGTCAAAGCTGAAGCCGAGCATTTTGAGCTGCTCCTTGAAATGAGCTATGTTCTTCTTTGTGACATCTGCGGGATGCACTTTATTCTTTATCGCGTAATTTTCCGTCGGCAGACCGAAAGCGTCCCAGCCCATCGGGAAAAGTACATTATAGCCCTGCATTCTCTTCTTACGTGCCACTATGTCCATCGCCGTATAGGGGCGCGGATGCCCTATATGCAGTCCCTGACCGGAGGGATACGGAAATTCGATAAGCGCATAGTATTTCGGCTTGCTCTTGTCTATCTCAACATGGAAAGCCTTCTTGTCGTCCCAGATTTTCTGCCATTTCCTCTCAATGGCGGTGTAGTCGTATTTCATCTTTATTTCAGGTCCCCTTTCAAAGGTGTATATGTTTCATTCATTTATTTGCGTAGGTATTTCGGTAGCGTCGCCCCATAGCTTCTCCAGCTTGTAGAAATCCCTGTCCTCGCCGTAGAAGATATGGACTATCACATGAGCATAATCGAGGACTATCCACTTGCCGGAGTCATATCCGTCGGTATGGATAGGCGTGATTCCGCGTTCGGAGAGCTTATATTCAAGCTCTCCCGCGATACCTTTTATCTGAGTGTTGGAAGTGCCCGTGCAGATTACGAAATAATCTGTCATCACGGTCTTGTCGCTCACCCGCAGAAGCTTTATATCCTTTGCCTTTCTGTCATCAAGAATCTTTACTATCTCTCTTGCCAGAGTTTCGGAATCGGCTTCCGTGAGCATGGTGATTTCATTATTTTCCATAATGCCTCCTATGAATTATAATAGTCGTTTATATAGCTGTATTCGGCGTCGCTTGCATTCGTGAAAAAGCCTGCCGTATCGAATATTTCCGCGTCTATCTGCCGCGTGAAGGCGTTCATATATTTGTTTATGTCAAATATCGCCGCGTCTCGGTTCAGGCAGTAATATTTCCATACGCCCGTCACGGGATTCTGCAGCACCGTGCCGCCTATTGTCTTTATCGTGATATTGCCGTCCGGAACCTTGTAGGCTTCCTTGGCAAAATAAATTGCTTCTTCGATTTTTATATCGGTATCAAGGTCGTTTGATACGGTTTTTATTATCTGCGATATCAGAGAAAAGCCGACATTGCTCTTCACCTGGGAAAGTGCCGCGCGCATAAAGTCGGCGCGCGCATCCACTCTGTCTATATCCCCTGCGGGATAACTGTATTTCTCTCCCTTGCGAAATCGGATAAACTGCTCTGCCTTGGCACCGTCAAGTATCTGCTTGCCCGCCTTCAGGTGGATATGCAGATTCTGAGCGGGGTCATCGTAATCCATATCGAAAGGAACATCAAATTCCACTCCGCCGACGGAATCAATTATCTCGCGGAAAGCCGCCGTATCGAGCAGTATAAACCTGTCTATCTTCACGCATAGGCTTTTTTCGAGCCGCGAGCAGACATCGCGCATGGCTTCGAGTCTTGCAGTTTTCGCTATTGATTTATGTGCCTCATCGGAGACACTGCCCTGCGCCGGCACCTTGTACGAATGATATGCCGAGCTGTACATGGCATTTACCGAGTTTACATAGCTGTACCCGCCGACATATTTGTTTACAAATGTATCGCGAGGTATCTGCAGTATATTTATCTTGTGATTTTCCGTATCCAGCGATGCCAGCATCATGACATCGGTATTCAGCGAGGCGTCATCAAGCCCCGCGATAAGAAAGGTATAATATCCGCTCTTGCGGGCATAGGGACCGCTCGTGTCGACTATCACCTGACCCGCCTCGTCCGTTCCCGTAGTGCCGTTATTTATAAAGGGCGGGGTGGGTGAAACGCTCGGTCGGAAAAAGATTAAATAAGCCGCCACAAATGTTATCGCGGAAAAAATGATTACCAGCAGTGCGCACAGAAGAACCGTGCCTGTCCTCTGCTTTTTCATCTTCCGCCGTATATATCCGTCATAACTGTTGTTTTCCAAAATTTCAACTCTCCTTTGCCGTTTTTATTTCCGCTTCAAGAGTCGCCCTTGCCTCGTTTATCCGCGGATCAAGCGCGGCTCCCGTTTCGACAAGGTATTGCATGGTGCTTATGATTATTTTCAGCGCGACCTCGTTTATAACCTGACGCGCTTCTTCGGCTTTTACTATTTTTTCACATTTTTCATGTAAATATTCCCGCATTTTGCGGCACATTTCATGAGTGCGCCCCGCCTCCGTGTAGTCGGCGATGAAAAGCAGCTTGTCCGTCAGGCTCATCACACTGCCGCCTGTGGTATGCTTGCTTACGGCTGAATATACGGCATCGTTTACTATATCGGAGCCGAGAAGCTCGCGCGCATATTCCGCGCCCGAAAGCTGATGCAGTGTCGCCTCCGTCGTGCCGCTTGTATCGGTACCGTGGCGCATACATATATTTTTCTGCTTGTCGATTGGCAATTGCTTTGCCATGTCGTGGATAAGTGCCGCCGCGAGCAGGTCGTCCGTTTCCTTCTGCGAAAGCGCACATTTATCCGCCAGATATTCGCATTCGCGATATACTCCGAGCGTATGCGCATATCGTTTTTCGCTCATGCACATACGCGCCGTGTCCTTCAGACGCGTCAGCACATTTTCGGTCATATTTCCCTCCGTTTTTATATAGAAGAAATATCTATTTTCTTATGCTTTTCGGATTCGCGGTAAAGCACGAATCTCGAGCCTACGACGCTTACGACATCGGCGCCGACCTTCTCTGCGATTATCTCGGCCGCCTCGCGCGCACCGTACTCGCTGTTGTCGAGCACGCGCAGCTTGATAAGCTCCCGCGCCTCGAGAGCGTTGCCTATCTGCTCTGTCATGTTCTCCGTGATGCCGCCCTTGCCGACCTGAAATATAGTGTCGTAATTATTTGAAAGTCCGCGTAAATACGCTCTCTGCTTGCTTGTAATCATAATTTTTCCTTAATATATCCTCAATCAAAAATTTTTGTCTTTTTCACAGCCTCGGCGAAATTCGCCATAGCTCTCGCCCTGTGGCTTATCCTGTTTTTCTCCTCCGGAGTAAGCTCGGCAAAGGTCTTGCCGAGTTCGCAATAGAAAAGCGGGTCATAGCCGAAGCCTCCCGTGCCGTGCCGCTCGAAAAGGATTCTGCCCGGGCATTCTCCACGTGCGCTCACGACCTTGCCCTCCGGCGTCACACAGCAGATAACGGAAACAAACTTAGCGCCGCGCCCCTCCTCAGGAATATCCTTCATCATATCGAGCAGCTTGTCATTATTTTTCTTATCATCGCCGGGCTCACCCGCAAATCTTGCGGAATAAACCCCGGGAGCGCCGTCCAGCGCGTCTACGCAAAGCCCCGAATCATCTGCTATCGCTATATATCCGAGCTTTGCCGCCGCTCTCGCCTTTATCTCGGCATTTTCTTCAAAGGTGTCTCCGTCCTCGACGATATCTCCCGAAAAACCTATATCCGAGAGGCTTTTCACTTCTATCGCGTCTCCGTATATACCCGAGAGAATTGCACGTATTTCCTCAATCTTGTGCTTATTGTTTGATGCTACGGCTACCTTCTTCATACTCATGCCTCTTCCGCAAAGAGCGCCTCGATAAATTCATCCGCATTGAAGGGCTGCAGGTCGTCTGCCTTCTCACCTACCCCGATAAACTTCATCGGGATACCGAGCTCGCGCTTGACCGAGAAAACTATTCCGCCCTTGGCGCTTCCGTCCAGCTTCGTCAAGGCAAGACCCGTGATATTCGCCGCACCCTTGAATTCGCGCGCCTGAACAACGGCATTCTGTCCCGTCGTGGCGTCGAGAACGAGAATAGTCTCGCGTAGGCAGTCGGGAAGCTCCTTGTCCACCACGCGGTTTATCTTTTCAAGCTCCGTCATCAGGTTTTTCTTATTGTGCAGTCTGCCTGCGGTATCTATTATCAGAATATCCGCGCCTCTCTTCTTCGCCGCGTGAACGGCATCGAAAACGACGGCGGCGGGGTCGGAGCCCTCGCTCTGCTTTATCAGCTCTACGCCTATTCTGTCTGCCCAGATGCCTATCTGATCTATCGCCGCCGCGCGGAATGTATCCGCCGCACAAAGCAGAACCTTTTTACCATCACTCTTGAAAACATTCGCCATCTTGGCAATGGAGGTCGTCTTGCCGACGCCGTTTACGCCGACGACAAGCACAACGGTCAGCTTGCCATCTTCATATGCTATAGGCTCGCCGTCTCCGATGAGCGAACGCAGTATGTCAAAGAGCTCTGCCTTCACCTCTTCAGGCTCGGTGAGCTTTTTTTCCTTTATGCGCGAGCGAAGCTCATCGAGAATCTCCTCCGTCGTTTCAACGCCGACATCGCCCGTTATCAGAGCTTCTTCGAGCTCATCCATCAGATCCTCGTCTACACGGCGAAAGCTCTTGAATATACTGTTTATCTTTCCGAAGAACGAGTTTTTCGTCTTTGCCAGACCCGCCTTCAGCTTTTCAAAAAATCCCATTTTTTTGCCCTTTCGTTATTTTAATTGTCCGCTTCTCATTCGAGCAGCTTGCCCGCGCGGTGCTCTATCTCGGAAACATCGACGGATATGATATCCGATATTCCTTTTTCGTGCATTGTCACGCCGTAGAGCCGCTCCGCCGCCTCCATCGTGCCGCGTCTGTGCGTTATCAGCACAAACTGCGTTTTCTCGGAATATCGCTTCACATAGTCCGCGAATTTGTCTACGTTCACCTCATCGAGTGCCGCTTCTATCTCATCCATTATGCAGAAGGGCGCGGGATTTACCTCGAGTATCGCAAAATAAAGCGCTATCGCGACAAATGCCTGCTCGCCGCCCGAGAGGAGCGAAAGGCTCTTTATCACCTTGCCGGGAGGGGCTACATTTATGTCGATTCCGCTCTCGAGAACATTCTCGGGGTCGCTGAGCTTTACCTCGGCTCTGCCGCCGCCGAAAAGCTCCGTGAAAGTCTTGCCAAAGTTGATATTTATCTGCTCCATAGTCGAAACAAAATCCGTGCACATGCAACGCTCAAGCTCGGCGATATTTCTCATCAGTGCCTCTCTTGAGGCGGTCAGATCCTGCATCTGCTCGTGCATTTTCCCATAGCGCTCGCTGACCTCTTTGTATTCCTCTATGGCGTTCAGGTTTACATTTCCGAGCGAACGGAGCGTATTTTTCAGCTTTGCCTGCTCCGCCGCCGTTTCGGCTCGCGTCGCCGGAGTTATCGGCTCGGCGCATTGCTTTCTCGCCTCGGCGTATGTAAGCTCGTAGTCGTCCCAAAGGAAGGTGATAAGCCCGTCGGCACGGGTATTTGCGTTTTCAAGGTCGTTTTCCAGCTTCGTATAATCTCGGAAAACAAGCTCCTTTTCATTCATCGCGTTTTTCTGCGAGGTGCGGACGGTATTCAGCGACTGCTCTATATCCGCGCCCTCCGAGACAAGCTCCGCTCTCGTGTGCTCGTATTCTCCGAGCTTTCGGGAGAGAACCGCCGCCTCGCTTCTCAATTTCTCTATCTTCTCTTTGTTTTCGGCGGTCTTTCTTATCGCCTCCGCTATCGTTTCTTCAAGCGAAGCCGCAGTGGAACGGTAAATCTCCGCCTTTGCCTCCACAGCCTCGAGAAGCGATGCGAGAAGCTCCGTATTCGTCTCTTCTCTTGCCAGCTCTATGAGCAGGTCGCTGCGCTTATCCTCCAGTTCTTCGAGCTTTTCCTCAAGAGAAGCACGCTGACTGTTAATCTCGTTTTCCTTGAAGGCAAGAAGCGCCGCTTCCGTATCAAATTCATCCTTTCGCTCTGCTATCCCGCCGATATCACGCCGGTATCCGCTCATGCTCTCGTCGAGAGCTTTCATCTCGGCTTTTATCACATCGAGAGATGAAGCAAGCATTTCCTTGCCCGAGCGTAGTACCTCGAGCTGAACCTCCTCGGCTTCGCTCATTTTGCGCACAGTGGCAAGCCTGCCTGCCGCGGCATCGTATTCGGCTTTGATATCCGCTGTTGCTTTCGCCAGCTCCGCGAGTTCGCTGTCAACGCCCTTTGCCGCTTTTTCTATCGAGGCTATCTCTTCATTCAGCCTGTCTATCTGCGAGCGGCGGGAAAGAAGCTGGCTTTCCGTCGCCGAAGAACCGCCCGTGAAGCTGCCGCCCGCGTTTATGACCTGACCGTCCAGCGTCACTATCCTGTAGCGATAGGCAAGCTTTCGCGCCATTTTCGCGGCGTTGTCCATATTGTCGGCGATGATTATCCTGCCGACTATGCTCTTCACAATCCCGCGGAGGTTGTCCTCGCATTTAACGAGCGTGCTCGCGACGGCAATGAAGCCCTCGCCCGCCGAAAGCCCGAGCGTCGCCGCATCGGCTTCCGTGCCCTTCATCGTGTCAATCGGGTAGAAGGTCGCTCTGCCCGCGTTTCTTTTCTTTAAATATTCTATCGCCGCCTTGGCGCTGTATTCGTCCTTCGCCACTATATTCTGCAGGCTCTGACCGAATGCGGTCTCGAGCGCGACGGAATATTTTTCGTCTGTAGATATCAGCTGTGAGAGCGGACCGTAAAGCGTTATCTTTCCGCCGTCTTTTCCGGTTATCTTCCCTTGCGAGTATTCGTTTACTATAAAGCGTACCGCACGGGAAAAGCCCTCAAGCAGCTCCTCCATGCGCACGAGATTCTGCACCTTGTGCTTTCTCTGAGAAGCCTCGAGAAAATACTCGTTTTTCTTCTTTTCCAGCTCGGCGCGTCTGCTCTCAGCCTCCGCTTTCTTCTTTTCGGCTTTTTCAAGTTCTGCCCTCTCCTGCGCTTCTTTCCCTGAATAAGCGGCGATCTTGCTCTCCGCCTTTTCCATGCGCCCCGAATAGAGCGCTATATCCGCCTCGTGTTTTTCCGCGCTCTCGCGCAGAGTCTCGTATTTCTTTTCGTCGCTCTCGGCTCTCGCCTCAAGCTCGGAAGCACGCAGCTTCGCTTCAACGGTACGCTTATCCAGCTCGGCTTTCTTCTTTGCCGCATCGTTTACATCGTCGTCGGCGCGGGCGAGCGCCTCGCGGTATTCGGCTATCTCCGCCTCGGCTTTATCGGCTTCTTCTTTCTTCTCCGCTTTCTTTCGCCGCGCTTCTTCGAGCGCTTCACGCTTTGCGGTAAGCTCCTTTTCGGTGCTTGCCCGCTCGGCTTCGCTCTCGGCAAGCTTTGCGCGTGCGGTTTTCTCCGTTTCGGCAAAATGCACGTTTTCGCTTTCGCATACGAGCGCCGCAGATTCCTTTTCGTGCAGCTTTTCCTTCTGTGCCGCTATCTCCTGCGTGAATCTCTCGGCTTCTATTCTGTTTCCGCTCTGCTTCTCGGCAAGCGCACTTTCTCTCGCCTCGGCATCGGAAAGCTTTTCTTCTGCCGCCTCAAGATTGCGCTTTGCTATTGCCAGCTTTTCGGAAACATCCGCCGAGCGCCTCTTCGCCGCATCTATATCATAGAGAGAGAGTGCTATGTCTATCCCTTTTTTTCTCTCATAAATCTCGAGATATTTCTTCGCTTTCGCGGATTCTCTCTCGAGCGGACCTATGCGCGCACTCAGCTCTCCCGTGATATCCTCGAGTCTCGTCAGGTTTTCGTTTGTTCCGTCGAGATTGCGCATGGCTTCCAGCTTCTGAAATTTATATTTCGCAATGCCCGCCGCTTCCTCAAAGACAGCGCGGCGTTCATCGTTTTTGCGCGAGATTATCTCCGCTATCTTGCCCTGACCGATGATGGAATATCCGCCCTTGCCGAGTCCCGTATTGAGAAACAACTCATGAATATCGCGCAGGCGCACCGGCTTTCGGTTTATGAAATATTCGCTCTCACCCGCACGGTAATACCTGCGCGTGACGGTTATCTCGTCATAGTCCTCAGCCGTAGCAAGTCTGCCCTCCTCCTCAGAATTGTCAAATGTGACGGAAACCTCGGCGAAGCTCATCGGACTGCGCTTCTGCGAGCCGGCAAATATAACATCCTCCATCTTTGTGCCACGGATGTTTTTCGTAGACATCTCGCCGAGAACCCAGCGCATCGCATCGGATATATTGGATTTTCCGCTTCCGTTCGGACCGACTATAACGGTCAGCCCCTTGTCGAAATTAACCGTCGTCTTGTCAGGAAACGACTTGAAGCCCTGTAGCTCCAGCTTCTTCAAACGCATATTTATTCTCCCTCTTCGAGCGATATCCCGAAGTCAAATTCCGTTTTTTCCGCATCTGCCGATATTTTTATACCGCGCAGACCGTATTTTTGCATAAAGTAATCTTTATTTACCGCTCTCAGTCCCACCGCGCGCGAAACGCTGCTCGGCGAAACCGATATCTTTATTCTTTTTCCGCGATAGTCTCCGCCCTGCATCGCCGCGTCTATCCGCCTGCGGAAGAGCTCGCCGTAACAAAGCTCGCCCATCGCCTCATGGTATTCGCTCGCGCCGTATATCCCATTTCCTGCGACAAGTGCCTCACTTGCCTGAAGCCCGATGCGTATCACGCGGACGCCCGCATCGGCAAAAAGTTCAAGTGCCGACGCACTCCGCCTGACCGCTTCGTCTACCGAAAGCGGTTTATATTCCCCTCTTTGCGCCATATCGGCAAGCTCTGTATCGAGAAAAACCACGGTCGGATATATTCTCGCGCCGTGTGCACCGAGTGCACATATCTCGCGCGCCGTGTATATTTCGTCGTCCTCGGTCGAGCATGGTAAGCCTATCATCATCTGCCCGATAAGCTCAAAGCCGCGCTCCTTTATCATGCGGCAGGCTTCTCTGCCCGTCTGCGCGGTGTGCCCCCTTTTACAGGCGGCAAGCACGCGGTCGCTCATGCTCTGAAGCCCCAGCTCTATCGTTTTCACACCGTAGCGCGAGAGAATATCGAGTATCTCCGTGTCGATATAATCCGGTCTTGTCGAGAGGCGGATTGAGGAGACGCGCCCGCTTTTTACATAACCGTAGCCCGTTTCGAGCAGATATATCATCTCGTCCCTGTCTATTCCGGTGAAGCTCCCGCCGAAAAAGGCTATCTGCGCTTCCTGCTCCGGAGAAACCGTGGCAAGTGCCTCTTCTATCGTTTTCACAACGTCATCGCGGCTGTATTGCACCGTGCCCGAGATGCGCCTCTGATTGCAGAAAACGCACATATTCGGACACCCGAGATGCGGGATGAAAACAGGTATATTTACATGCTTTTTCATATGCTTTCGCCGAAATATTCCAGCCCTTTGCGAGCCGCCGCCTTTTCGGCTTCCTTCTTGCTTCTGCCCTCGCCTCTGCCTATTTCGTTTGAATTTAGAAGCACGCGGCAGACAAAGGTTTTTTCATGCTCGGGTCCGTATTCGTCCACTATCTCATAGTGGAGCCTGTCTCCGTCGCCCTGCTGTATCACCTGCTGAAGGAAGGTTTTCGGATCTATCATCTTGATATTGGTGCCGTTCATCGTCTGCTCTATATCCTGCTTGATGAAAGGCAGCAGAAAATTCTTTGCCGCCTCCTTGCCGCCGTCTATATAAATAGCGGCTATCAGCGCCTCAAAAGCATTTTCCAGTATCGTCGGCTTGTTCATGCCGCCGCGCATACGCTCTCCGTTTCCGAGACAGAGAAATTCGCCGAGACAAATCTCCGCGGCAAAGGCGGAAAGCGAAACTCCGTCCACCACCGTGCGGCGGATAAATGTGAGATCTCCCTCCTGATTTTTCGGATATTCGAAGAAAATGTATTCGCTTGTAATAACAGAGAGCACGCTGTCTCCGAGAAACTCGAGACGCTCGTTGGATTGCATTTCGCGACTGCCCTTGTGCTCATTTACATATGACGAGTGACGGAGCGCCTCTCTCAGCCATTCTTTGTTTTTGAAATCGTATCCGATTATCGCTTCCAGCTCGCGGCTGTCGCGCGGAAAATCATACTTTTCTGTTTTACTCATGAAATCCGTCCTTTTGGAAAATTATGTATTGCCTTTGCAAAGATTTAAGCATTTTCGCCGGTCTGCTTCTTTTCCGCTGTCTGTATTGCCGCAGAAAAGCTCTCTGCATGCTTTGCTATCTCGTCTATAACTCCCGTCTCAGCATAAGCCGAAGCCTGACGGATAGCATTTTTCACTGCGTTTGCATCCGAGCTTCCGTGAGCCTTGATTACCGGCTTGGCAAGCCCCAAGAACGGTGCGCCGCCATACTCCCTCGGGTCAAAGAATTTGCGAAGCCCTCTCAGCCGTCTGCGCACGGCAAGCCCTGCAAGCTTTGCGGATATTCCCTTGCCGAAAACTTCTTCTTTCAGCTTATTCATCGCGAATTTGGCAATACCCTCGCTCGTTTTCAGCATGATGTTGCCCGTAAATCCGTCGCAGACAAGTACATCGCAGGCACCGAACGGAATTTCCTTGCCCTCTACATTGCCGATGAAATTCAATCCCTGTGCTTCTTTCAAAAGATTGTGCGCTTCAACTACAATCGGTGTGCCCTTGTGCTCCTCGGTGCCGTTGTTGAGAAGCCCTATTCTCGGATGCTCTATACCGTAAACCTTCTGCATATACGCCGAGCCGAGATAAGCAAACTGAAGAAGATATTCGCTCGTCACAGTGACATTTGCTCCGCAATCGAGCAGAAGTATCGGCTTGTCATAGCAAAGGAGGATGCTGAGCGCCGCGCGGCGAACGCCTTTTATCCTGCGTACGATAAGCGTAGCACCCGTGAAGAGTGCGCCCGTATTTCCGCAGGAAACAACCGCGCCCCCCTCTCCGTCGGCAAGCAAATGAAGTGCCGTCGACATGGACGACTTGTGTTTTGAAGAAGCGGCAAGCATCGGGCTGTCCTCCATCGAGATGAAAGCCGGCTCATCGACTATCGTATAGTCCTCCGCCTTTTCTCCGAGCGCGGCAAGCGTATCGGCGATTATTTTTCCGTCGCCCACGAGAGTAAGCTCCGTGCCGTATTCCCTTCTCGCCAGAACAGCGCCCTTTATTATTTCGGCAGGCTCATGATCCGCGCCCATAACATCAAGTATTATTTTCATATCCGTTTACCTCCGGCTATCTTGAAATAATTATAATTCAGTATACACTATTTTGAGGATAATTTCAATATTAAAATTTAAAATATTTATATATTATATGTTTTTTTCTCTTTCTGCGCGGATTTGCATGAAAAAGGCGCGGATGTCACCGCGCCTTTCGCTGTTTGATTTGCCGTTCCGAACCTGTGTTTTAGCGCTTATTTTCTGCCGCAGCCGCAACCGCAGCCGCTCTCGCCGCTTTCTCCGCGTATATTTGAGAGAGCCGGCGGGTAAAATTCGTCAACGGGAAATGCGATATGCTTAAAAATATCGCAGGGGTTATCCGCATTGGGCGAAATGCATTCCTTCTCGGGAACCGTGTATTCGTTTCCCGTCACGAGGAACTGACCGGGACGCTCTATTCTCACAACGGAGAAGAAGCCGAGAGAAACAAGCAGCCTCTTTCCCGTTTCCTCAAAGCAAAGCCTGCCGGATACGCAGCCGCATACGGATTCGGGCATATCGCCGTCGGTGATGCAGTTGCTTCCGGGGCAGGTTGCGGGCTGCGAACTGACAGAGCCGCAGCATGAACCGGAATTGCCGCCGCAACCGCATGGACTCGGGTTGCATCTGCAGAATTCCATTATCTTCGCGCCGAGAACAATCGGGTCTACAACTTCAAGCACTGCTGTGGGCAGATTACTGCTCATATTTTCCTTGAGTCTGCCACTCGGGCAAAAGCTGTTGTTTTCAGGGTCGCTCTTGAAAATATTGACGTTGCCTTCGCTTCCGTAAAGGATAACCTGCTTGTCGACGACGGCTATTCCTTCCACATCCTGCGGTCTGCCCATGCAGGTGCAGCATTCCGCGACTATTTTAACATATATTCTCATGTTGATATGGTAGAAGCCTCTGTTGAAAGGAACAGGATCTACCGAGAGCGATGCGGAAACAACCTCCGCACATTTCACTCTTGCATTTGAGCTGCGGTCAACCGTCTCGTTGCCGACATCTGTTAAGTAAACGGGAACATCTTCAAAGCAATCCTTGTCGCGACAGCTGTCAAGTATCCTGTTTGTATCTATATAAACCGTATCGCGTCCGCCGAAGCAGGGCGATGAGTTTCTGTTATCGGGCATAAAAAAATCCTCCAAGTAAAAATGTAAATGAGTCTGCAAATAAATTGCTCTCATGCTACATTTTATGCCGCTGAGGAAAAATTGTGTTTGAAAATGCCACATACGGTGAAATTATGAAAAACGCGGTCGAATTGTGAAAAAACGGGCACTGCATAGCAAAAAAACAACAAAAAAGCGGGCGACCGACGGTCGCCCGTACTTTCCGTCTGCGTTTCGCGAAAAAATCAGCAATATTTCTTCACGATTTCGGAAGCCTCCGACTCTGCGAGAGAGCAAGTCATGACAACATCTATCTCATGGCTGTCACAAAGAGATGCCATCTCTGCAACAAAGCTGTCAAGCTCTGCAAGATTATTTCTGCATATCTTGAGTGCGGAATCAATGAAAATATGTGTGATATCGTGATTGGAAGCATGGATTCCGGCAACAAAACCGTAAAGCTCTTCTCCGTCTGATATCGCATATTCGTCGGTATTTACAAGTCTTGCCTTGTAAGTTACATCATAGCGGAGCTTTTCGCCTTTTTCGAGACAGACAACAGAGCCTTCGGACTGCTCTGCAGTGGTATTTACCATCTCCACAAGTGTCTTCGTCTTGCCTGTACCTTTTACGCCGATGATAATTTTCAACATAATAAACCTGCTTTCTTGGACGGAAATATTGTGCGTGGTCCGAGCTGTCCGCCAGCAGCGTCCTAAGGATATAAACACGCATTTTCTTCTGTTATCATAATACAATAAAACTGCAATTTTTGCAATATGTTTTGAGATAAATATAAAATTTTATTTAGTTTTTACAAAACTTTAAGCCAAAAATCGGTATTATTTACAATGCCGTTCAATATTTAAGGTTTCAATACCCGCTTTATATTCTTTTCCAGCTTTACGCGCGGCAGAATCATTTCTCTTCCGCACCCGAGGCATGTGACTTTTATATCCGAGCCTGTGCGCTCGACCTTCAGCCGATTGTCGCCGCAGGGATGATTTTTCTTCATTTCGAGTATGTCGCCGGCATCAAATCTCACTATATTCATAAGCCACCTCCCGCGGCAAAAATTCAGACCGCCGCAAACTGCGAATTATAAAGCCCTGCGTATACGCCGCCGAGCCTGAGAAGCTCCTCATGCGTACCGCTCTCCTTTATGCCCTCGTGTGTTACGACGATAATCTTGTCGGCATTTTTGACCGTGGAAAGCCTGTGCGCCACAACTATTGTCGTTCTTCCGCGGCAGAGCTCGTCCAGCGAATGCTGTATTGCCGCCTCGGTCGCATTGTCAAGCGCGGAGGTAGCCTCATCGAGGATAAGTATCGGCGGATTTTTCAGGAAAGCGCGGGCTATGGATATTCTCTGCTTCTGCCCGCCCGAAAGCTTGACGCCTCGCTCGCCGACAAACGTATCGTAGCCGTCCGGCAAGCCGATTATGAAATCATGGATATTTGCGTTTTTCGCAGCTTCTTCCACCTCTGCTTCCGTCGCGCTCGGACGTCCCCAGAGGATATTTTCGCGTATCGTCCCCGTAAAAAGGAAAACATCCTGCGTCACAATGCCGATGTTTTTGCGCAGAGACGAGAGCGTATAGCCGCGTATGTCGCCGCCGTCGACGGTTATGCTTCCTCCGCTTATCTCATAAAATCGCGGTATCGCATGGCATATCGTCGTTTTTCCGCTTCCGGAGGGACCGACGAGCGCCACGGTTTCCCCGCTCTTTATATCGAAACTGATGCCGGAGAGCACATCCCTGCCTTCGTCGCCGTATGAGAGCGTGACATCATGAAAAGCTATGTCGCCGTGCGCCTTGCCCAGCGCGCGTGCATTCTCGGAATTTCGCTCAGTGGGCGTATCGACAAGCTCGCAGAAGCGTGTGAAACCGCTCATGCCGTTCTGAAGCTGCTCTATGAAATTTATCAGGTTCTTTATCGGCGTAAGGAATATATTCACAAAGATTATGAATGTCGCGAAGTCGGTGACGGTTATCATGCCCTTGTAGGTGAATATTCCGCCGAAAACGAAGATGATAATATTGAGAAAATCTATGATGAAGTTGTTTCCCGAGAAAAATTCCGCCATTGCCTTGTATGATTTTCTCTTCGCCTCTACGAAATTCGCGTCGTTTTCGCGGAATTTTTCAAGCGCGTAAGGCTCGCAGGTAAACGCCTTGGAAACCCTTATGCCCGCTATGTTGTTCTCCAGTGCCGCATTGATTTCCGCCGTTTCCGCACGCGTCTCTTTGAAGGCGGCGCTCATTTTCAGCCGCTTTTTCGCCGCATACCAGACGAGTATCGGAATAAACGCAAAGATAATCGCCGTCAGCGGCAGATTTATCGAGCTCATCAGGAAAAACGACGGCACAAGCAGGAGAATGGCAAGTATCACATCCTCGGGACCGTGATGCGCAAGCTCAGAAACCTCCTGCAGGTCGTTTATTATGCGCGACATGATGGCACCTGTCTTATGATTGTCGAAATATCCGAACGGCAGCCGCTCGAGATGCTCAAAAGCCTCTCTTCTCATATCCGACTGCATATAAACGCCCACCATATGACCGTAATACTGCATGAAATATTTCAGTCCCGCCTTGACTATGTATATCAGAAGCAGGGCGACAGCCCAGACGGCAAGCGCACGCAGCTTTGAATTGGGAATATAGTCATTGAGCATGGAGCGCGTTATCATCGGGTAGAAAAGGTCACAGGCGGCAAGCAGTGCCGCGCAGAGCAGGTCAAGTGCAAAAAGCTTCCTGTGCGGCTTATAATAACTGATAAAACGCTTTAACATTTCCGTTTATTTTGCCTTTCGTATCTGCATCAGCCGAGCTCGGAAATTCTCTTCTCCAGCTCTGCCTTTCTCTCCTCGTAGCCGGGCTTGCCGAGGAGCGCGAACATATTTTTCTTGTACGCTTCAACGCCGGGCTGGTTGAAGGGGTTTACACCGAGCAGGTAACCGGAAACGGCGCATGCCTTTTCGAAGAAATATACGAGATAGCCGAAATCGTATGCGCTTCTGGAATCAAGCTCGAGCACGATATTCGGAACGCCGCCGTCGGTATGCGCGAGCACCGTGCCGAGGAAAGCCTTCTGATTTACGGTATTCACGGATTTGCCCGCGAGGAAGCCGAGCCCGTCGGCATCGTCCTTGTCGGAGGGGACGACGAAGCCGTCCTCATTATTGATATTGATGACCGTTTCAAACATCACTCTCTCGCCCTCCTGAATGAACTGACCGATGGAGTGCAGGTCTGTGGAATATGTCGCGGAGGAGGGATAAATGCCCTTGCCGTCCTTGCCCTCGCTCTCGCCGAAGAGCTGCTTCCACCATTCGCAAGTCATAGTGAGTGCGGGGTCGTTCACCGCAAGAATTTCAACGCTCTTTGCGCCTCTGTATTTGCTTCCGCGATAGAGCAGATTGCGCACTGCGGCATATTTGAGGCAGTCGTTGGTTTCAAAGTCCTCGCCTGCAAAATCGGCATAAGCCTTTGCCGCACCGGCAAGCATCTCATCTAAATCCGCGCCCGAAACGGCGATGGGAAGCAGACCTACCGCACTGAGCACGGAATATCTGCCGCCGATATCGTCGTCTACAACAAAGCTGTCATAGCCGAATTCGTTTACCTGAGAGCGGAGCGCGCCCTTTGCCTTATCCGTGGTAACAAAAATTCTGTCCTTGATTGCGTCCTCGCCGTATTTCTTTATGAGCAGGTCGCGGAATATGCGGAAAGCTATCGCAGGCTCTGTCGTCGTGCCGGATTTTGATATTACATTTATGCAGATATCTTTTTCTTCGCATATTGAAAGTATATCCTGAAGATGCGCGGAAGATATGTCATTTCCGACGAAATAAATATCGGGCGTATCCTTTTTCTTGTTATTGTAGAAGGCGCCGTGAACAAACTCTATAGCGGCGCGTGCTCCGAGATAGGAGCCGCCGATACCGATAACTATAAGGACATCGCAGGAGCTTTTTATCTTCTCCGCCGCAGCCTTTATGTGCTCGATATTCGCCTTGTCATAAGTAACGGGGAGGTCAAGCCAGCCGAGAAAATCATTTCCCGCTCCCGTGCGCCCTGTAAGCGTTTCAGCCGCGCGGATCGTCTCCTCCTTGATGGAGCCGAGCTCGTTTGTTCCGAGCAGTCCTCCGAGATACTTGTCTGAAAATCTGATTGCCATTTTTATTACCTCTTTCTGAAAAAATTTCATTTTACTTTCAAATCGTTATTCCCGTGCCGTCATGCGCTTCGTCCGTGCGCCCGCATGAGGCGCGCTCGTCCGAGCGGCAAAGATGAGCCGAGAGGCACTTTCTTTTCGTCGCGCCGCGCCTGTCCACCGTAGACATGACAAAAACATTGTCGTCTATATTCGGGCAGTAGTGCGCGGTAAGCTCCGCTTTCCTTTTTTCCGACATATTTCCTCCGAAAAAGTTTTTCTCTTAATCTTCCGCAAAAGCGCGGCGTTTATTCCTTTTTCGTCGTTAAGAATCATGCTTCGTCGCCTTTTTCTCCGTCGTCGTCTTTATAGTGCTTTATGCGCGACTCGCAAAAGCCGTCCACGCCCGCTCTCTGCATAGCACCGAATATCCTGTGGCGCAGTCCCTTGTTTTCCTTTTCCAGACCGAGCAGGAGCTGCTTCATTTCCTCGCGCTCCGTGTGCTTGTTTGCGGGGCATGAGCTTTCCACCACAGGCAGATCGGCGTGCAGAGCGAAATATTTTATATCCTTTTCCTGCGCGTATACGAGCGGACGGATAACCGTGATATCACTGCGGTCAAGATATGTGACGGGCGCAAAGCACCCTATTCTTCCCTCATAGAAAAGATTGAGCATAAAAGTCTGCACCGCATCGTCGAAATGATGACCGAGCGCCACCTTGTTGCAGCCGAAAGATTTTGCCGCATCGTTGAGCATGCCGCGGCGAAGCTTGGCGCAGAGCGAGCAGGGGTTATTCTCTTTTCTTATATCAAAAACTATCTTTGCTATATTGGACGGCACAACGCGATATTCCACATGAATCCTGCGGCAAAGCTCTTCCACCTCGGAATAATCAGTCGGCTTGCGTCCCCCGCCGAGGTCGTCAAATTTCATATCTATCGTTATTGCCATCAGCTCAAATTTTTTCGGATAAAAGCGGCGTAGCTCCGCCATAGTCCAAAGGAGTGAAAGCGAATCCTTGCCCGCAGAAACACCGACGGCTATCTTATCGCCCTCTTCTATCATTGAGTAATCGTCAGCCGCGCGCCGCGCATAGCTGAGCAGTCTTTTCAAGCCCTTCAAAATAAATCCCCATTATAATTACATTTTCAATATATAATAACAGAAAATCCTTGCTTTTTCAATAGGATTTGTCAAAAATCTTCTTATATTTTTTCTCCGGTTTGCGGCTTTCACACAAGTGATTGCATGAACGTCGCAAAATATTGACATATTGCGACATTTGTGATAATATTATTGATGATATATCAGATATAGCTTATTTTAAAGTAAGAGGTGATAAACGGCATGAAAAAAATTGCTCTGCGCGTATTTGCCATAATTTTTGCGGCAACCTTTGCAGCCATGCTCCTCCCTGCCTCTCTCTGCGCGAAAAATATCCCCTCATGTGAAGAAATCCTCGGCATCGCGAAGGGTATCATCGAATATGAAAAATCCGCAAACGGTTCGCGCGATTTTCTGCTCGACGATAAACTCATCGCCGAAGCGGGCACACTCACGGCGACGGACTGGTATGCCTTTGCCATGGCAAGGCTGGGACTTGATTTCGACCGCATCGCATATATTGCGACAGCTGAGGAAAATGTCGCCGCGAGGTATCGCGAAAGCGGCGCACTTGACCCCTCCCGTGCGACGGAATGGCATCGCATCAGCCTCTGTCTGCTCGCCTGCGGCGGAGACCCTGCGGCAATAGTCACGGAAAATGGCAACATCAATCTCATTTCCGACGGAGTATATAACAGAGGGAATACCGCTCCGCTCGGCAGACAAGGAATAAACGGACTTATCTGGGGGCTTCTCGCACTGGACAGCATCGGTTATGATGTGCCGGAAGGCTCACATGATACGCGTGAGAGTATCATTTCGGGCATTCTGTCAGAGGAGCTTCCGGATGGCGGCTTCTGCTTTTTGGGCGACGAAGCCGATGCCGATATCACTGCCATGGCGTTGACGGCGCTTGCTCCTTATTACAATGACGAAACGCGCTACAATGTCACCGTGTCGGGAGAGGTGCGCAGCGTCGCCGTACACGAGGCTGTCGACCGCGCCGTCGCTCTTCTCTCGGAAATGCAATGCGAAACGGGCGATTTCATGTCATTCGGCGCATTCGGCGAGCGCAATTGCGAGAGCACCTGTCAGGTTGCGATAGCTCTGTGTACGCTCGGCATAGATCCTTTTTCCGACCCTCGCTTCGTAAAAAACGGAAATTCCGTATGGGACGGCATCATACGCTATCGCGGCGATGACGGCGGCTTCATTCATTCAATAGCGTCTCAGGCATCCGTCAATCGCGTGGTAAGCTATCAGGCACTCTGCGCCATGGCGGCGCTTTACCGTTTTTCCTCAGGTATGCGCCCTCTCTTTGACCTGCGCGACATGCAACCTGCAAAAGTTTCTTTTGAAGAAAGCGATGCCGCATATGTCGACGCTCTGCCCGATATGCTCACCGGCGAATATTACACACGCGTTGTCACCCTGCTTTATAAAGTAAAATGCACGGGAAATACGGCATATGCAGAAAAACTGACCTCCGCCAAAGCCGAAATCGACGGTATACGGCGCAAGATAAAATCGCTTAATGAAGATATAGATGCCATGCCCGCGCCCGATAAGCTTTCGCTTTCGGACAGAAGCTCCGTTCTCGCGGCGGCAAAGGCATACGGTTCCCTTTCCGAATACGACAAAACGCTTGTCGTCGGCGCCGAAAGCCTTGCTGCGGCAAAGGCAAAAGTAGATACTCTTTTCCGCACGCTTGTCCTTGCCGTATCGCTTTCCGCGGCGGCAGTCGTCCTCGTGCTCTTTATCGTCCTGCGTATAAGGCACCGCATGACAAGGCGCCGCCGTGAAATGGACGAGCTGGCGGCGATGTATGAAAACGAGGATACAGAATGAAAAAAGATATTCTCGCAATAGTCGCCGCGGTGCTTATCATAATCGTTCTCATCGGCGGCGTAGAAATTCAGTCCGTAGATGAATATTATCTCTCGCATATCGACGATATAAAGCCCGATTCGGAGACGATTTTCCTCTCGATAAGGTGCGACAGCATTTTCGATAATTACGATAAGCTCGATGCCTCGCTTAAAAACGGCGACTATATCCCGCAAAACGGAATCATACTCGAAAAGACGGAATATGTCCTGCGCGACGGCGACACTGTATACGATGTGCTCGACCGCGTCCTGCGCTATAATAAGATTCAGGCGGAATATCGCGGAAGCAAAAAAACCGCGCCCGGCTCGCTCTATATCGCGGGCATAAACTACCTCTATGAATATTCATGCGGACCGCTCTCCGGCTGGATGTATCGTGTAAACGGCGTTTTTCCCTCGCAAAGCTGCGCCGAATACACGCTCTCGGACGGCGATGTGATTGAGTTTGTATATTCATGTGACCTCGGTCATGATATAGGAGAAAACGGAGGATACGGAAATGAATGAAAAAGTCATCGCCTTCGGTGCATTTCACCCTGTGCCGTCGTTTCTCTTTCTCATGTCGCTGATTGTCATCGCGGTTTTTATGGCAAATCCTGTCGCCGTCGGCATTCTGCTCCTCGGCGCCCTGCTTTTTTCCGCCGCGATACAGGGGAGAAAATTCTTCTCGGATATTGCATTTTATCTTGTGCTCTTCATCCTGCTCTCGCTTGCAAATCCTCTCTTTTCGCATAATGGTGCGACACCGCTTTTCTTTCTGAACGGCAATCCCGTAACGCTCGAGGCTGTACTCTACGGCGCGGATATCGCCGCCGTAATGATAACGGTGATTGCGTGGTGCAGGTGCTTTTCCGCAGTTATGACATCGGATAAGCTGATCTGTGTTTTCGGCGGCATCCTGCCTAAAATCTCGCTTGTGCTGACGATGGCACTGCGCTTTATCCCGCTTTTCAGGCGCAGGCATAAAGAGCTTTCCGACGCACAGAAAGCGACGGGCTATTACTCGGAAAAGGGGTTTGTATCAAAAATCGCCTGCAATGCGCGCATATTTTCCGCTCTTGTGACATGGGCGCTCGAGGGCACGGCGGACACCGCCGCGTCGATGAAGGCGCGTGGCTACGGGTTGCGCGGCAGAACAAAATTCGCGCCGTTCCTCTTTACCGCGGGCGACGGAGTTCTCTCTTTCTGCGCCGCCGCACTTACCGTTATATCAATTCTCGGCATCAGGCTCGGGATATTCACTTTTTCTTTCTACCCGAGGGTGGAAAAAATAAGCTTTTCGCCCGTCGCTCTCTGCCTTTATGCGGCGCTCGCGGCATTTTCGCTTTTTCCCTTTATTTTCGAAGCAAAGGAGGCTCTCAGATGGAAATACTTGCGATCAAAAATCTAAGCTTTTCATATCCCGATGCCGCTTCTCCCGCGCTCGAAAACATTTCTTTTTCCGTTAGCGAGGGCGAATTTATCGTGCTCTGCGGAGAGTCCGGCTGCGGCAAAACAACACTGCTCCGTCTGCTCAAGCGCGAGCTTGCCCCCGCAGGAAAAATAAGCGGCGAAATTTCGCTTTTCAACAAGCCGCAGAGCGAACTCGACGAGCGTGCATCCGCCTCCGAAATAGGCTATGTCATGCAGAATCCGGAGACGCAGATTGTCACGGACAAGGTCTGGCACGAGCTTGCCTTCGGCATGGAGGGACTCGGCTTCGAGAGTGAAAAAATACGCCTTCGTGCAGGAGAAATGGCAGGCTATTTCGGCATAGACTCATGGTTTCGCGCAGATACGGCTTCTCTCTCGGGCGGGCAAAAGCAGCTGCTCTCGCTCGCTTCGGTCATGGCTCTCTCGCCGCGACTCCTGCTTCTCGATGAGCCGACGGCACAGCTCGACCCCGTAGCGGCATCTGATTTTATTTCCGATATTTACAGGCTGAACCGCGATCTCGGCGTAACGGTGATAATAGCCGAGCACAGGCTGGAAGAGCTTCTCCCGATAGCCGACCGCGCCGCCGTCATGGAGGACGGCAGGATAGTCTCCTTTGACAGTCCGCGAGCCGTTTGCAATGCCCTCGGAAGCCGCCCGATAAGCGCGGGCTTTCCTGCCGCCTCAAGAATATCCGCGGCTCTCGCGGATAGCGGAAAATCGCCGCTAACCGTGCGCGAAGGCAGGCATTTTCTCTCTTCTCTCGATATTCGACGCGGCGCTTCTGTACCCGCCGACAAACCGTCAGACGGCGAAAGCGAAAATGCGGTGGAAATGAAAAATGTCTGGTTCCGCTATGAGCGAAATACGCCGGATATCCTGCGCGGATTAAATCTTTCCTTAAAGCGCGGCGAAATATTTTCTCTGCTCGGCGGAAACGGTGCCGGAAAAACCACCGTGCTGAAGGTTCTCAGCGGCATAGAAAAGCCATATCGCGGAAAAATAAAGCTTCTCGGAAAAAATATAAAGGATTATCGCGGAAATGAGCTTCATTTTCATAATGTTGCGCTTCTCCCGCAAAATGTACGCGATGTCTTTCTGCGCGATACGGTGGAGAGCGACCTTCGCGATATGTGCCGCGTGCTCGGATATTCCGCCGTGCAGGCTGATGAAAAGATATCCGCCGTTTCCGAAAAACTCGGCATTTCCCGTCTTTTCGGAAAGCATCCGTATGATCTCTCCGGCGGCGAGGCGCAGAAATGCGCTCTTGCGAAAATCCTGCTCTCCGGACCGAAAATTTTGCTTCTCGATGAGCCGACCAAAGGCATAGATGCTCATGCAAAGCTGATTTTGCGTGATATTCTCTTTTCTCTGAAAAGAGAAGGTGTCACCGTTATTGCGGTCACTCACGATACCGAGTTTGCCGCCATCGCCTCGGACAAATGCGCCCTTTTCTTCGACGGAGAGGTGATTTCGCCCTCTTCGCCGCGAAACTTTTTCAGCGGAAACGATTTCTATACCACAGCGGCAAGCCGCATTTCACGCGGCATATTCGAAAATACCGTCACAGTCGATGATGTGGTTCTTCTCGCGAAAGGAGAGGCTCACTCATGAAATTCAAATCGGCTTTTCCCTATATCACAGCCTTTGTGCTTGTGCCGCTCTGCATCGCCGTCGGAGTTTTTGCCTTCCGCGGCAAGGCATATCTGCCTGTTTCGGTATGCATCGCTCTGCTCTCATGCCTGCCGTTTTTCTTGGCTTTTGAAAAAAAGAACGGCAATGTTCAGCTCGCCGTGATACTCGCCGTGATGACGGCTCTCTCCGTGCTCGGCAGATTTGCTTTCGCGGCGATACCGCATTTCAAGCCCGTTTCGGCTATTGTGATAATCACGGGGATGTATCTCGGAGCGCAGTCCGGCTTTCTCTGCGGAGCGCTCTCGGCTGTTCTCTCAAATATTCTTTTCGGGCAGGGTCCGTGGACGCCTTTTCAGATGCTCGCATGGGGTCTTATCGGGCTTTTTGCCGCCCTGCTCGGCGGTATTCTCAAAAAAAACAAAATCGCGCTTGCGGTTTTCGGTGCGCTCGCGGGCGTTTTCTACTCGCTTATCATGGATATATGGACAGTGCTCTGGTGGGAGGAATTTTCGCTCTCGCGCTATCTTGCCGCCATCGCCTCATCCGGCGTCGTCATGCTCATTTATGCCGCGTCAAATGTGATTTTTCTTCTGCTTCTCGCAAAGCCGACAGGAGAAAAGCTCGGGCGCGTGATGAAAAAATACGGGCTTGACAGGCAGAGCGCAAATTAACCTCGGAAAGGAAAAAATATGAATCTTCTCTATCTGAAATATGCCGTTGAGGTTGCCGCCTGCGGCTCGATAAACAAGGCGGCGGAAAAGCTCTATATAGACCAGCCGAATTTAAGCCGTTCAATAAAGGAGCTGGAATCATCTCTCGGCGTCACCATTTTTGAGCGCTCGGCAAGAGGCATGCGACCAACACCCGACGGCGAGGCTTTTCTGATATATGCCAAGACCATTTTAAATCAGGTAAATACACTCGAGAACATGTTCAAAAAGACTGTCTTGCCGAAGAAGCGCTTTTCCGTTTCCGTTCCGAGAGCCGGATATATCTCGGCGGCATTCACCGAATTTTCCAAGCATCTTTCATCGGAAAACGAGATTGAAATTTTCTATAAAGAAACAAATTCTTTGCGGGCGATAAAGAATATCCTCGAGGAGGAATACAGGCTCGGCATTGTGCGCTATGCGGAAAGCCACGACAAATATTATAAGAAGATGCTCGACGAAAAGGAGCTTTCTCACGAGCTGATAGCGGAATTTACATATGCGCTCGTCATGAGCAAAAATTCGCCGCTCGCAAAGAAAGAAAAAATAACATTTGCCGACCTTGCCGAGCATATAGAGATAGCGCACGGCGATCCTTTTGTGCCTTCGCTGCCGACGGAGGCTGTAAAAAAAGAGGAGCTTCCCGATATCGGACGACGCATATTCGTTTTTGAGCGCGGCAGTCAGTATGAGCTGCTTTCGGAAAATACCGACACCTTCATGTGGGTCTCTCCCATACCGAAAAAGACGCTCGAACGCTATTCTCTTGTCTGCCGCACCTGTGACGAAAACAAGAAGGTATACAGAGATGTGATAATCCGCCGCAAGGATTACAAACTCACCGACCTCGACACGGCTTTCATAGCGGAGCTGAGCCGTATAAAAAATGAGTTATTTTAATAAAAAAGACAGACCTCGCGTGATATGCGCCTCAAAAGTCAGACACTTTCGGGGTGCTTCGGCGGTCTGTCATTTTTATTTAAGTCCTATTTTTCGCAAAATCTCTCCGGTCGTCATGCCGCCGTCAGTGAAAGCGAGTTCTTTCTCCGCAAAAGGCATATCGGCATGGGAATCCAATTTTATCATGCTGTAGTTTATTTTCAGCCTCTGCGCGTTTGCGAGAACCGACGCCCTGATGCTCGGCTTATGTATGCTTCCGGCATTTTCTATGATATTTTCGAGCGTGCCGAACTGCGAAATAAGCTCCGCAGCGGTTTTCGGTCCTATCTTGTCGGCGCCGCGGATATTGTCGGCGCTGTCGCCCGTCATCGCCTTGAAATCGGCATATCTGCACGGCTCTATGCCGTATTTATCGCGCACCGTCTCCTCCGTGAAAATCACCGTTCCGCTTCCGCGATATCGGAGTACAGATACATTCTCTGATATCAGCTGGAAAAAGTCGCTGTCAAAGGACGAAATTACCACCTTGCTGTCTCCTCCGTATCTGCAGGCATACGAAGCCGCGATATCGTCCGCTTCACAGCCCGCCGCCTCCGCATGAGCCATACCTATGCTGTCCAGCGCCGCATAAATATACGGAAGCTGCGAAAAAGGCGTTTCCTCCTCGGGCATCTCGGAAAAATCGGTGCGGTTTGCCTTGTATTCGGGGTCAAGCTCTGCGCGTCCGCTCCCCGTTTCGCTGTCAAAAAGCACTACGGCATGCGTCGGTTGCGTCATTCTTATGATTTTGAGCAGAGCACCGACAAAGCCAAGCGTGCCGCCTATGGACACGCCGTTTTCGTTTATTATCCTCGCGGGCATGCCGTAAAACATTTGAAAAAGCAGATTGTGCCCGTCGACTATCAGGAGCTTCTCCATTCTGTTCTCCTTACCGTATAAGCTCGTTTTTTATTTTGTCAAGCCGCGCAAAAAGCGCGCTGCGCACGCCTTCCTTATCATTTTCCCCATCGTAAAGGCTGTAGCCGAGAAACATATGCGCATATAGCTCCCCCGCCTTTTCCTGCGGACAGGCGATACCCATCGATGAGAGCAGGTCGGAAACATATCCAAGCGGTCCGCCGGAAAGATATTGCCGATAGAGCGCCGCCATTTTCACGTCGCGAAATTGCTCGACTGTCAGCATGCGGCGAAAATCGGAGGCAAAGCCGTCCGCCGTCCAATAGTCAAACTGTGCCTTGCAGAAGTCTGTCAGCTTATCTGCCGATGCCGCGCGGTATTTCTCGGGCATATCGGAGAGAGTTCCCTCAGGCAGGTCAAAAGCCGCGGCTCGCACGGCATCCCTGCGCTCCATCTCCGCGAGAATGCTTCCGAAAATATCGCGCTTACTTTTGTAGTGCCTGTAGAGCGCGCCCTTTGTTATTCCGAGTGCGCCTGCAATATCACTGCAGGAAACCGCCTCATAGCCGTTCCTTGCAAAGAGCCTCAGCGACTCATGCAGTATCTTTTCTTTCGTATCGCTCATAAAAATCTCCTACCGTGTTAAAGTAAAAATCAGCTTTTGTAAATTGCATTGAAGCGCTCTTTTGTCAGCGTCATGAAATTCGTCGTCTTGCTTTCGCCTGTGGGCTTCCAAAAAACTTCCTCGGTATGATGCGGGATAAAGCCGCACTTTTCCTGACAGCGGCGCGATTTTTCGTTTCCTTCAAAATGTGCGCACCATATGCGGCGACATCCGAGCGTATCAAAGCAATATGAGAGAAGCGCACGCACCGCCTCGGGAATAAGCCCCTGCCCCCAATATGGCTTCCCTATCCAGAATCCGAGCTCAAGTTCGCCCGCCGCCGCGCCTTTTGCCTCAGTCTTAAATATGCCTATGCTGCCGATAGCCTCGCCGCTTTCCTTTAATATTACGGCAAAGGTGCCGTGAGCGGAAAGCACAAGGTCGATTATCTTTCTGCTTTCCTCTATGCTCTCATGCGGCTTCCATCCGGCAGACGGACCGACATCGGGGTCGCACGCGTATTTATACAGGTTTTCCGCATCGCTCTGCCGCCATGGGCGGATGAACAGGCGCTCTGTTTCAAAAGTCGGCTCGTTTTCCCGCTTTGTCATCTCGCCCGCTATCTTTTCCGCCGCTTCCCGCGCCGAAATATCGCTAACATCTATCTTTGTGCCGTTCATATTCTCATAAAGCGGCAGCCTCTCGCGGCTTCTCTCAAAGATATCCGCGCATCTTATCCCGCGCTGCTCTATATCTGACTTCAGATGCCGCCCGAGCGCCTCCTCAGAGAGTTGCAGAGTAAAAAGCCGGAAATTCACATCGCGCAGGTCAAGCCGCGCGAGGATATCGTATATAATCTTCTGTTCGTGCATCACCCAGCAGAAGATTATATTTTTATATTCAGAACAGGCGATAAAATTACCGAGGAGATAACATATATTATCGAGCACCATGTGCTTCGTCTCCTCCGTGACGGTAAACGGACGCATATCCCAGCACCAGTCACCATCGAGAAATACAGCGGGCTTCATAATATCGCGAAGAGCCGTGCAGGTCGCCGTTTTGCCCGCACCCATAGTCCCGTTTACAAAGATAAGATTTTTCATGTTTTCCCTCTGTTTGCAGAAATGTCTTTTTTGTTATATTAGCATATTTCGACGCAAAAATCAATGATAAACGCCAAATCCGAGCCGCAGGAGTGAATTTTTACATGAAATTTCATATTTTTTTCGTAAACCCCTTGACAAATCATCAAGGCAGCATTATAATACCTGCATACTATGTTGGTAGGCAAATAAAAAGGCAGTAAATACACAAAAAAAGGAGAGATTATCATGTCAAAAATCTATAAAAGCGCCGATGAGCTCATCGGTAAAACTCCGCTTCTTGAGTTTTCTCATATTGAAGAAAAGCTCGGGCTGAAGGCAAAAATCATAGCCAAGCTCGAATATTTCAATCCCGCAGGCTCCGTCAAGGACAGAGTGGCAAAGGCTATGATTGACGATGCGGAAAAGAAAGGACTTCTCAAAAAAGGCTCCGTAATTATCGAGCCGACCTCGGGAAATACAGGCATAGGTCTTGCCTCCGTTGCCGCGGCACGAGGCTATCGTATCATCATCGTTATGCCCGAAACAATGTCTGTCGAGCGCCGTCAGATAATGAAGGCATACGGTGCCGAGCTCGTCCTCTCCGATGGCGCAAAGGGCATGAAAGGTGCCATCGCCAAGGCGGAGGAGCTGGCGCGTGAGATTCCGGACAGCTTCATTCCCGGTCAATTTGTAAACCCCGCAAATCCGCAGGCGCATTTTGATACCACGGGACCCGAAATATACGAGGATACCGACGGCAATATCGACTATTTCGTAGCCGGCGTCGGCACCGGCGGCACTATAACAGGCGTCGGCAAATATCTGAAATCAAAACTTCCCGCCGTAAAGGTTGTCGCAGTCGAGCCCGCGACCTCCGCCGTGCTTTCGGCAGGCGTTGCCGGTCCGCATAAGATTCAGGGCATCGGCGCGGGATTTGTTCCCGATGTTCTCGATACAAAGATTTATGACGAGATTATTCCCGTTGCAAATGAGGACGCTTTTGCCACAGGCAAGCTTATCGGCAAGAGCGAGGGCGTGCTCGTCGGCATATCCTCGGGTGCGGCTGTATGGGCGGCAATAGAGCTGGCAAAGAAGCCCGAAAACGAGGGCAAAACGATAGTTGTTCTCCTCCCCGATACAGGCGACCGCTATCTCTCCACACCTCTTTTTGCCGACTGAGAATGACTATGATATCGACACGCGGAAGATACGCCATAAGAGTAGTGATAGATCTGGCGGAACACAGGGGCGGCTATATACCGCTTCGCGAAATTGCGGAGCGTCAGGAAATTTCGCTCAAATATATAGAAAAAATCACACCTCTGCTTGCCAAAGGTGCGCTTATCGAGGGAATCCACGGCAAGGGCGGCGGCTATAAGCTCTGCCGCGAACCCGAAGATTATACAGTGGGTGAGATTCTGCGCCTGACCGAGGGGGACATGGCGCCTGTCGCATGCCTTGCCTGCGGTGCCGCGCCGTGTCCGCGCGCTTCATATTGCAGAACGCTCCCCATGTGGCGCGAATATAAGAAGATGACGGACGAGTTTTTTGACGGTATCACGATAGCCGACCTCATAAAAGCTCCCGAAAACTGCGATTATATAATATAAACGAGATAAAATAACAAGACCGACGGAGGGGGGTCCGTCGGTCTTGTTCTCTTTTTACTGCGGCAGTTTGTCCGCAAACATTATCAGTTGTGCTGTTGTCTTTTCATTTTCGGTAAGCGGCTTGAATGTGCCGTTGCCATAGAGTATATCAAGCACCATCAGCGCCACGGTGCTTCCGATAAATCCGCTTGCAGAGCTTGCGACTATATAGTCCTGCATCTGCGGCGGATAATCCTTTGCCTCCTGCATAGCGCATTCGAGCGCAAACGCGGCAAATTTATCCTTTATCCCATCCGAAACGGCGGGTACCAGCTTGCGAAGAGTGTCGGGACAGCCCTTTGCCACCATTATGTTCACCTTGCCGTCGTCTGTCAGATAATCTCTTTCGCGCAGGCGCAGGAATTTATATCCGTTCACATTGTCGTCGCTGATAAGTCCCGTGTATGCCTCATAGAGCCAGACATAATCATCGGTGAGGTTGTTTTTCCAGTAGCCACCACGCGAGCAGTATCTCGTATCCCAAGATATAGAATTAACAGGATATACATCACTGCCTCTCGTCATTGCTCCGCAGCAACCGTAATCTTTATATTCATATTTCATTCTGTAGTCGGGGTCGCGAGGCGTGGAGTTAAGCTCTACATAGACAACGGCATCGCCGCCATCGGCAGACTTGATGCGGTATCTTCCGATATCCTTTTTCGGCACATCTATGCATGTCCTGCATATGCCGTAGAATATTGCCAACGCTTCAAAAAGCTCTCTGTTTCCGCCCGGGATATAGATATCATTGAAATCAGCCACTGCGGCACGCACCTGCGGCACATATTCGCGCACGAGCATTTCCGCCGCCTCATACTGCTTCATATAGCGCTTGTCGTCCGATTCTCTTGAATATGTCTGCGGTTTGAAATTCACATATGTCGTATATTTGCCGCCCGCCTTGCGAACAAGAATGCCGTTTGATTCGAGCACATTTATCTTGTCCTCTATGAAAACAGGCGTCACACCGAGCTCTTCGGCTATTTCGTCTTTCGTTTTCGGCTCAAAATAAACGCTGTATACTATGTTCAGATTCAGTTTTTCCTCAAGAAGTGCCATGGGATAGCCGAGATTTCCGGGGTGTCCGCTGTGACCGATTACACATGCCTCTACGGGGTTAAGTCCGAGTTTTCCTATCTTTCTTTCCATGATAATACCTTCCTTCAAATCTTTTTTCGCTTTGTTCAGATGCCATTTTACCGTGCCTTCGGGTATACCCGTCTCGCCCGATATGCAGGCGATGGACTTGTTTTCGTAATAAAATGAATAAACTATCCTTCTGCGGTCGCGTGAAAGAAAAGCAATTTCCCTGCGCAGGCGCAGGATTTCATCGTGTGCGCCGTCAAGCTCCTCGAAAAAAGGCTCGTCATAAGGAATATCCGCTCCGTCTGCGGAAATGCCCTCATGCCGCTTGTTTGCGGCTACAAATTTCGCATAGTTATGCTCGCAAAGCCGCCATATGAAGCCCTCGATATTGTATATATCCTCACTGTATGCGAGAAGCGAGGTATATATCTTTTCCGAGAGAAGCGACGAAAGTTCCTCTGCTTCATCGTAGGAAAAAGCCTTTTTGCAGGCAAATCCGTAGATTTTCCCGAGATATTCCGTTATTATTCTGTCCGCTTTCTGTTTATCCATTATTTATTGCTCCGACGCCGTTTGCCTATATAGTGGCGAAAAAAATCAAAAGGTTGGCGTTTTCATGAAAAAATTCAGGCTTTTATCATTTTTTAAGGAGAACATCATTTATAAAGCCCGAGCCGGTATAAAAAGTCCCCTCGGCTATCTTGTCCCCGTCGGAAATCGGCTTCATTTCGCCGTCATGCGAGCAGGTTACAAAGCACGAAACGGGAACCATCACTATCGCGTGAATTATTTCTTTTCCCCGCATAGCCTCCGGCAAAGCGCCGATAAAATCGTATTTGCTTTTGCTTTTTGCCTTATACGGTATGCCAATGGAAACGTAGCGCGTATGAAAAGTCAGATCGCGCACGGCATAATGCCCCTCGTTAATGTAATTGAAAAGCGCTGTGCGCGACAATGCGCCGATGAGTTTCACGGCATAGATGCCCTCCGGCTTTTCGATGTAAAAATCGCATTTTTTGCCCCGCGTCCACCCGAGAAGCCAGAATGCATGGGTCGGCAAAAAGCCGTATTTCCCTGCACGGCAGGCTTTTTTCAGTCGAGCCGAAAACAAAACCCGCTTAAATAAAATTCTCCCGTAAAAAATCATCACGCCGAGCGCGACAGCCGCGGCAACAAACCAAAAAACCTTCATATCTACCTCCCGTTTTTATATATAGTCGCATGGTGCGACGGCAGATTTGCAATTTTTTAAAAAATCTCTGTGATATTTATTTTATCATAAAAAAAACGATTTGTCTATTGACTTATGCAAAAAATCATTGTATTATTACGACATGAGAAACTTTTTTCGGAGGATGCTATGGAAGAAGCACTTCATGAACTTGATATCAGAATAAATTCCTGCGGCATATCGGATTGCCCTGCGGACTGGAGCTGGAATACGGTGGGTTTTCCCGATTATGACCTGTGGACAGTGCTCCGCGGCAAGGGCACCATAATCTGCGGCGGCGAACCGATGGAGATAACCGCGGGAAAGAGCTTTCTGCTCTGCCCGAATACGCAGTACAATGCCTCGCACGATGTAAACAACCGTCTGCTCGCGCTGAATGTTCATTTTTCGCCGAGAAACATGGCGGTTTTCCCGAAGAAAACCGTCTGCAAAACTATCCCCGATACGGAATTTTATTCACGCCTGCTACGTCGCGTCATCTTTTATTACAATAAAGGCGAAAACGAGAGTGCGGCGGAATTTCTTCACTGCGCTCTGACGGAGTTTTTCGGCGGCTCGCCGAAAACGCCCGCACCGATAATCGAAGCCCCGCATGACGCCATGATAAAAAAGCTTACGGAACAGATGGATTTCGCGCCGGAGAGCATAGGTTCGCTCTCGCAAACGGCAAAAATCTACGGTTACAGTGCCGATTATTTCGGCAGGCTCTTCTCTGCCACCGTCGGAATCTCGTTTTCCGAGTATCTGATGAAAGCGAAAATAAGCAAGGCAAAGCTACTGCTTGATACCTCGGACTATACGATAGAACATATTTCGAGTCTGCTCGGTTTCTACGATTGCGCATATTTTTGCCGCCAATTCCGTAAAATCGCAGGCATCACCACAGGCGAATACAGAAGACACGGGAAGTGAGCGCATATGAAAAAATACAACCTGATACTCGTCTTTTCACCCGACAGAAGCAAAATACTCATGTGCCTGCGAAAAAAAGCACCGCATAAGGGCAAGCTTAATTTCGTCGGCGGCAGCATTGAAGAAGGTGAAGAAAGCGAAGCGGCGGCATATCGCGAGCTTTTTGAGGAAACCGCCGTAAGCCGCGAAGATATAAGCATCTCCCATCTCATCGACCTCACATATTGCGAAGAAGATCTGCTCCTTGAATTCTGGAGCGGCACGCTGAAAAACGAAAAGCCAGTTTTCGGGAAAGAAAACAGGCTCGAATGGATTCCTGCGGATTCGGATTTCTCGGATACTTCCCGCTTTGCGGGCGCAGGCAATATCTATCTCATGGTAAACTACGCGCGTCTTATCGCAAGCGGTGCCGTCTGCCCGGCAAGCGAACATTTCGTGCATAATATCGCGCCCGTATGGGATAAAAATTCGCGCGTTCTCATTCTCGGCAGCTTTCCATCGGTAAAATCGCGCGAAGCGGGATTTTACTATGCGCATCCGCAAAACCGATTCTGGCGCGTGCTTGCCGCGATACTCTGTGAAAATATCCCCGAAAGCATCGACGAAAAGCGCGCTATGCTCCTGCGCCACGGAATTGCTCTCTGGGATGTCATAGCCTCGTGCGAAATAAGCGGCTCCTCCGACAGCTCGATAAAGCACGCCGCACCTAATGACCTCTCGGAAATACTGGCGAAAAGCAAAATCACGCACATTTTTGCAAACGGCGGCACCGCCTCGCGCCTCTATGACAAATTTCTCCTGCAAAAAACCGGCATACGAGCCGTGAAGCTCCCGTCTACAAGCCCCGCAAACGCCTCGGCTTCGCTCAAGAAGCTGACTGCGGAATGGAAGATTATCCTGAAATAGATTATCATATCATATTGCGGTTTTTCCGTTGCCTGCCACGTCCCCTGCCGATAACTGCTTCGGCAGGGGATTTACATCAGGGGGGAGATTATTTCGTCAGATGAGATTATATATGAAGTATCAATCTGCAATTTAAAGCAAAGTCCTCATTTTTGACTTGGATTTTATTTTCCGCTTCGGGCATGCCGAAGCTTCAGTCACATCAGCAGAGCGGCAAGACCGACTCCGGCAAGAGTGCAGGCGGCGCACAGAACGAAGATTCCGAATCCCGCAAATACATGCGCAAGCTTCTTCTTACCTGCGGCGGATCGCGTCTTTTTACCGCCCGCCGCGCCTGCGGCGAATGTGCAAAGCACATTTCCGAGAAAAGCAAAAAGCGCGGAAAAGAGCGCGAGCACTGCGGCAAAAAAGCCGCCTGCTTTTTTTGCCCGCGTATAATTCGGGCAGGCAACCTCATATTCGTACACCTTGCAACCGCCAATTATTTCAAATCCGCTTTCAGTAATCATTTTTGCCCTCCGAGTTTATATTTATGTATAGAAATTACCGTCAAATATAATTTGTAATTTGATTATACTACTCATTTCGCGTTTTGTCAATAGTTTTTTATAATTTTCTTCAAAATTTTTACCGCTGAATATAAATTATTTTCAAAAACCTCTTTACAAAACCGAAATTTTGTGATAGAATACATTTGCAATAATATAATTATGAAGCAGACAAGCGGAATATTTCTGTTTATAATAAAATCGGAGGTTTTTGATATGGAATGGCTTGAGAGCATAAAGAAAATAAAAAAGGAAAGAAAACTCACGAATGAAAGTCTCTCTGAGCTCTCGGGAATATCTCTCGGCACTCTCAACAAGTTGCTTTCCGGCGCAACGAACGATCCCAAGCTCTCTACACTGACCGCGCTTTCGGGTGCCTTTTCCTGCACGCTGGACGAGCTTCTCGGCACCTCTTCATACAGCGGCGGCGCTTCCCTGCCGGACATCATGCGCAAATATTCCGAGCTTGACGCGAGCGGCAAGGAGACCGCCGACTATATTATAAATAAGGAATACGGCCGCCTGCAAAAGGCAAAGGAAGCCTCGGCGAAGCGCGATTCCGAGCCGCAGAAAGACGACATCATCAAGGCGGCGCGAAAAATACGTACTCTCCGCCTCTATTCCACAGCCGCCTCCGCCGGCACCGGCTCCTACCTTGCCGACAGCGACTATACTAATATTTCCGTATACAGCAGCCCGACAACAGACATGGCGGATTTCGCGATTAAGGTTCGCGGAAACAGCATGATGCCCAAATACAGCGACGGAGATATCCTCCTCGTTTCCGACCGAAAGAATATCGAAATAGGCGAGCTCGGCATCTTCGCCGTGGACGGCGAAAGCTACTTCAAGCAGTACGGCGGGAACAGGCTCATCTCACTCAATCCCGACTACAGCGACATTCCGCTCGACACTGCCGTGAGCGTCACATGCTTCGGCAAGGTCATCGGCAAGCTGAAAAGATGACATATCTCGAATATTTCGACCCCGCCTCCGAGCGCGACGAAGCGGAATATGTGCTTTCATTTAATTATAAGGTGGAAATGACCTGCTTTGCCGAAAGCGTTTACCCTTTCAAGATTTTCCCCGAGAAATATTTCTCCCATGCGGAATTTGCGCCGATAACCGTTTTTTACGGCGGAAACGGCTCGGGAAAATCGACATTTCTCAATATCGTGGCGGAAAAACTGGGACTTATCCGCAAGGCACCATTCAACCGCACGCCTTATTTTGAGGAGTATCTCTCATACTGCAGATATGGGCTGACGCGTAGCTACCTGCCGAGCGAAAGCCGCATCATAACAAGCGACGAGGTTTTCGATTTTCTGCTCGACATGCGCGCGATAAACGACGGCGTGGACAGGCGCCGCGAGGAGATTTTCAGCGAATACGAAAAGCTGAACGACCCGAATGAGCCGCCCTTTCTCATGCGCGATTTATCGGAATACGATGAGCTTCGCCGCCACAACGAAGCGCGTCACACGACGAAAAACAAGTATACCAAGCGCCGCCTGCCGCAGAATGTGACCGAAAAATCCAACGGGGAAAGCGCATTCCGCTATTTTACAAGCGAGATAATGGAAGATGCGCTCTATCTTCTCGACGAGCCTGAAAACAGCCTTTCTGCCGAATATCAGCTTGAGCTTGCGCGGTTTCTCGAGGATTCGGCGCGGTTTTACGGCTGTCAGTTCATCATCGCGACGCACAGCCCTTTCATCCTCTCGATGAAAGGCGCGAAAATATACGACCTTGACGCCCGTCCCGTTTGCGATAAGCGTTGGACAGAGCTTCCGAATGTCCGTGTCTACCGCGACTTTTTCCGCTCGCACGAGGATGAATTCAAATAACGGAAATACCGATACAAAAGAATCCCTCTTTTCGGGTGCTGTGCACACGAAAAGAGGGATTTTCCGCTGATTTCATCACTCGAAAATCTGCTTTTTCTTGCCCTTTGAGTTGCGCGGCCATTCGCGGATACGCGTGACATATTCCAGATTGACCGCCTCTGTGCCATCTTTCTTTTCCACAACAATACCGCCGTCCGTTACCTCTTTGACGGTACCTTTTATAACCGAATCCGTACCTGTCACCGTATAAATAATGCACTCTTTTCCGATAAACTGCTTTGCCAATTCTTTCATAGCGTTATTCTCCTTGTTATATTTTTTGTTTTTAATATGTTTTATCACTGCCAGCCTTTTTTTCTGATTTATCCATGGGATAATCACAACAAAAATAAGGACAAGCACCGCAATATAACTGCCGTTCATTTTCTCCTCCAATTACCTCGGATTTCTCAGGAAATTTTGTTTCCCGCTTTCGAATATTTCATCGCTTCGATGCAATATACCGACGAATTTACAATCCAGACAAGACACACGGCAAGCGATGGCAAAAAGCCGATATTGAAAATCAAAGCGCAGATTGTAAGCACACCTGCCGAGATTGCGCACACCTTATTTGTCGCGGAATATGCTTTGAATGCGCATTTTCCTATCATGATTTTCTCGGCTTCATCGCAGGTGTCCATCCATTTCTTTGAGAATTTCGCATCATAAAAAGAAGCCTTTTTCTCCGGATTTATTCTCTTTGCAAAGTCCACGCATTTCTGTCCGATAATCATCATTTCAATTATAACGGCAAAAACAGAGACTACCGCAACCAAGAAAAGCGCCGTGGTTTTCGTGCTTTCGAATATCTTAAAGCCCTTTGAATATGATGCCGCCATAAGAAAATCGGAAACAATAAGCGCCGAGCCGGAAATCCATCCGACAAGTGAAATTTTCCTGTCAATTATCCCGTAGACATCTTCGTCCTCTCCGTCCCATGAGTCAATCATTCTTTTTACCCTTCGTTGGATTGAGCCGCAGACTATCGGCATAATGACAGCTATCGCGAGCATAAGCCATGGTGCAATATACGCGCCGAAAAATTCGCCTGCGCTTTTTATTCCGCCTGTCAGCCTGTCAAGTCCGTATCTCGCAGAGAGATACCCTACCGCGCCGCCGACCAGCATGAATATCGTCATAGACAGAATAAACTTCGGCAGAGCCTTGCGGTTTGCTTGCCTGATTTCATCATTTTTCATTTTCCGTTTTCTCCTGCAGGTAAAAAATTTCCTCCACAGTGACGCCGCATATTCTGGCAATCGTCAAAGCAAGTGTGACAGACGGCGAATAGTCGCCCCGCTCTATTAAGCTGATTGTCTGCCTCGATACGCCGCACAGGCATCCCATCTCCTGCTGATTGACATTCAGTGCGGCTCTGCGTTCCTTTAGTCGATTTCGCAGTACCATAAACACCTCCTATGACATAAATACTTGTCTAAATGACAAATATCCTTGTCATTTTCAATTATACTACCACTATTTTCCTTTGTCAATAGCATTTTCAAAATTTTTCGCGCAAAGTGACATCATATAATAAAAAAACCTCTTTTCGGGTGCTGTGCACCCGAAAAGAGGGTTTCTGTAATTCTTTGATATGCCGTTTTTATCAATAGTTTTTATCGTACAATACAAATCCGGCAAGAATCTGAGAGAGAGAAATAACAGCCGCTACCGCGATGGGAATGATGCCGAGGGGATTTTTATATTTCGAAATGAGTATAGCGCCCCATAGTGCAAGCGCCATTACGCCAAGCAAAACCGCAATCGCAATAAGCGTTGCGATTACTTTATATTTTTTTCGGCAAAAAATTCCATATCCGCTTCCCTCCCGTCAGAGCAACAATAGTTATCATTTTTATTATACCGCAGTGATTTTGCTTTGACAATAGCCTTTTTCCGATACGGCAATTTTTTCGCCGCGAAATGATAACAGATTTATACAGCAATATGACAATAGCTATTGACAAATAGCCCTTTTTTATGGTATATTTATCTCGCATGTTTTGCAAAATTCTCTCTCGGAGGAACAAATGGAAATCAAGGAATACATGAAACAGCTGGGTAATGTACGCCCGAATGAAAACCAACTGCGCTGGTTTGATATGGAAATGTACGCATTCATCCATTTCAGCCCGAATACATACACGGGAAAAGAATGGGGCGACGGCACGGAAGACCCCGCCATATTCAATCCCACGGAGCTTGACTGCGAGGGTTGGGCACGCGCCATCAAGGCGGCAGGACTCAAAGGTGCCATCATCACCGCCAAGCATCACGACGGTTTCTGCCTCTGGCAGACAAAAACCACCGAGCATTCCATAAAAAATTCCCCTTACAAAAACGGCAAGGGCGATATTGTGCGTGAGCTTTCCGATGCCTGCCGCAAGGCCGGAATAAAATTCGGCTTTTACCTCTCGCCGTGGGACAGAAATTCAGAGTACTACGGCACGGATAAATACAACGATTTCTTCAAGGCACAGCTGACAGAGCTGCTGACAGGCTACGGCGAGGTTTTCGAGGTCTGGTTTGACGAGGCAAACGGCGAAACAGCGACCGGCAAGCGTCAGGAGTACGATTTCGACGGATATTTCGAGCTTATCCGCAAATATCAGCCGAACGCCGTCATATACAACGATCACAGCCCCGATGTGCGATGGATAGGAAACGAAAGCGGTTCCCGCCGCCATGCGGAATGGGCGGTTGTTCCCTATGAACTTTGCCACAGGCTTCAGGCGGCACCGCAGACAGCTTCTCCCGTACCCGGGACAATGCAGTATATTTTCAATACCTACGGCACGATAGGCGATTTCGAATCCATGATTTATTCGCGCAAGCCCGTTTTTGCGCCCGCCGAGGTCGATACCTCAATCCGTCCGGGCTGGTTCTATCATCCCTCGGAGTGTGCTCATTCTCTTGAACATCTGAAGCAGGTTTATCTCAATTCCGTCGGCAATAATACCTGCCTGAATCTGAATATTCCGCCGATGCCGAACGGTAAATTTGACGAAAACGATGTCGCGCGCCTGCTCGAATTCGGAAACTGGATAAAAACAACATTTTCCGATGAAAAAGATCTCTTTCCGAAAGCCGATGTCAAGGAGGTTCCGACCTCCGAGACGCAGAAATATTATGATATAACCTTTGACGGCGTGAAGAAAATCTCATATATCGAGCTTTGCGAGGATATTGCATACGGTCAGCGCATCTCAAGCTTCTCTCTCTCCGCAAAGAATATCAAAAATGTTTTCTTCCGTTTTGCCGATGATACGACAATAGGTCACAAGAAGATATGCCGCATCGGCAAAGAAACGGACAGCATACGAATTTATATCACAGGCTCACGCGATGTTCCGCTGATAAAGAGCATACGAATTTTTGAGGAATAAAAAATGACTGTAACAAAAAATATCGGTCTCAAGCCGGAAAGACAGACGATGACCGTCGGCAATCCCGTGTATCTCGATGCGGCGAAAGCACCGTTTTCTATGCACGGACTGTGCGAGCCGTACAGGCGCGTACCGGAAGATGTGGCTAAAAATACGAGCCGTGATCTCGAAAATCTCGGCGCCATGACGGCAGGCGGAAGAATCCGCTTCAAAACAGATTCGGACTATATCATCGTGCAGGCAAATATCACAGCCGCCGATACATTCGGTCAGCCGCAGTCTTCCATGCTTGCAAAGCACGGTTTCAATTTCTATGTGAAGGAAGGCGGCGTTCAGAAATTCGGCGGAATTTTCTTCACATATCAGGGCGGCGACTGCACTGGTTTTGCCGAGGGGCGCGTGCGCCTCAAGCCGGGCATGAAAGAAATAACGCTCTATCTTCCTCTTTTTGCAAAGATAGACAGGCTTTATATCGCTCTTCGCGAGGGCTCGGAAATCCTCCCTCCCGATGATTATAAATACAAGAAGCCCGTCGTTTTCTACGGTTCTTCCATAGTGCACGGTGTGGGCGCAACGCTTGCAAGCGGTGCATATCCCGCCGTGGTGTCGAGAATGCTCGATTGCGATTTTGTCAGCCTCGGCTTCGCCGGTGCGGCAAGAGGCGAGGACGCCATGATAAATTACATCGCGGGGCTTGATATGAGCGTGCTTGTCTATGACTATGACCACAATGCGCCGACTTTCGAGCATCTCGAAAAGACGCATTACGCAGGCTATAAGCGCATACGCGAGGCACAACCCGACCTGCCGATAATTTTTGCCACAAAGGTTGATTACAGGCCCGATGTCGCGGGCAACGAGCCGCGGCGCCGACTGATTTTTGATAATTACAGCCGTGCGCTTGCCGAGGGCGATAAAAACATCCGTCTCGTGGACGGCGCGGCGATATTCCCGCCGGATATACGCGAGGAATGCACCGCCGATAATTGCCATCCGAACGGCATGGGCTACTTCTATATGGCAAAAGCCATAGGCGAAAAAGTAAAAGAATTTCTGAAATAAACCGAAGGATTCGACTAATCAGCATACATACAAAAACTCCCGCCTGCATGGTGCAGACGGGAGTTTTATCATTATCTTCTATAATTATTTCTATCTTATTTCGCAAAGAAAGCCGCGATAGCCTTATGTGTCATATAAACATCTGTCTTTGCCACAACTTCATAGGGTGCGTGCATGGAAAGCACCGGAACGCCGAGGTCTACCACATCGACATTCTTCTGTGCGATATACATGGCAACAGTGCCGCCGCCGCCCGCATCAACCTTGCCAAGCTCGGAGGTCTGCCATACTACGCCCGCATCATCGAGCACACTGCGTACAAAGCCCATAAATTCAGCCGAAGCATCGTTTGAACCGGATTTGCCGCGCGAACCCGTAAATTTCGTGATAACAACGCCGCCGTTTGCAAAGCAGCTGTTGCGTCTCTCGTGAACCTCGGCAAAGTTCGGGTCATATGCCGCATTTACATCGGATGAGAGGCACTTGGAGCTTCTTCTGACAACCGCGTCGGAAACGCCGAGCGTATTTGCCATATCGGCGATGATATCGAAATAAACGGCGCTCTTCATGCCGCTGTTGCCCTCACTGCCTATCTCTTCCTTGTCGGCAAGAATAGCCATTACCGTGTGCTTCGGGTTTTCGGTTTCCATGAGAGCAGTCAGCGTAGGATAAGCGCAAACTCTGTCGTCATGACCGTAAGCGCCGATAAGACTGCGATCGAAACCGATATCTCTTGCCTTGTTTGCGGGAACCATTTCAAGCTCCGCACTCATGAAATCGCCCTCTGTGATGCCGTATTTATCATTGAGAATCTTCATGATATTGAGCTTTACCGCGTCGCCTGTCTTTACGCTGTAGGGGCGCGAACCGATGAGAATATTGAGCTGTTCACCCGCGATGATATTACCGCCTGTCTTTGCCATCTGACCGCCTGCGAGATGCGGGAGCAGGTCTGTGATATAGAAAACAGGGTCATTATCGTCTTCGCCGACAACAACCTCGACCACGCTTCCGTCCTTCTTGGCAACAACGCCGTGAATGGCAAGCGGTATGGTTGTCCACTGATATTTCTTGATACCGCCGTAGTAATGCGTCTTGAAGAAGCCGAAGCCGTCCGCTTCATAGAGCGGATGCTGCTTCAGGTCTATTCTCGGTGAGTCGATATGTGCGGCAGACATATAAACGCCGCTCTCGAGGCTTTCACTGCCGACAATGAATGCGGCAAGGCTCTTTCCGCGGTTATTGTAATAATACTTTTCGCCCGCGTTCACCTGCATGCCGAATTCAAAGGGTATAAATCCCTTTTCCTCAAGCAAAGCGACAGCTGTCTTTACACATTCGCGCTCCGTCTTGCCGCTATCGAGGAATTTTGCATAGCCCTTTGCATATTCAAAGCACTTCTCTGTTTCCTCTTCATTCATCTCTTCAAAAGCATTTTTTCCCTTGAAGAAAAGCTCTTCCTTCAGCGTGTCGGCTACGGATTTTTCATCCTTTTTTACATTTGTCTCTTCCATGATTTTTTCCTTTCTTTATGTAAATTATTTATTTTTCCAGTTATCGTATGCCGCCATGACCTTTTCGACATAGCGTTTTGTCGCGGCATCGGGAAGCTTATCATAGAGAAGCTCGCCTTCGCTGCTGTATTCGCCGTCCGCGAGCCATGAGCGAACCTTGTTTATGCCGCCGTGGTATGCCGCAGCCACCTGCATATCCGAGCCTGTGCCTACCCTGCGCAATCTCGTCTGAATCCACGAAACATAGTATGCGCAGCATTTTATCGAAAATTCAGGGTCATAGAGCCGCTCGGGCGGGTCGTCTATGCAGAGGTTTGCCGCGATATCAACCTTATAAGTATCGGGCTTTATCTGCGTAAGCCCCATGGCATTCGAGGTTGAAAGCGCGTTGGCATTGAAGCCGCTTTCCACCTCGGCTATCGCTATCACGAGATACGGACTGACATCATACATTTTCGCATACTTTTTCGCAAATTCAAAGCATAGCTCGCGTGAAATATAGCGCTTTCCATCCATATTCACCTCTCGCTTTATCTTTGCCTCGCCGTAGGTCTTGTTGTATTCATTATAGTGGCGCATGACGGTTTTCATATATTCCGCCGTGGCGGCAGAGGGGATTTTATCCTGCTTGAGCACACCGCCCTCGGCATATTCGGAATTTGAAATCCACTTCCGCACATTGCCTGCTCCGGCATTGTAGGCGGCAAGGGCAAGCTCGGGCGAATTGAAATAGTCAAGCCATACACGAAAGTAAAACACTCCGCACATAACATTGAAATCCGGATCATAAAGCCTGCCCTCGCTCTCGTTTGAGCCGAGGCGGGGCTTGATATCTCCGGTATATGTGGCGGGCGATATCTGCATCAGTCCTATCGCGCCCGAGGAAGAGACTGCATTGGCATTGAAATTACTTGCCGTGCGTATCATGGCAAGTATCATGTTTTCCTCTACGCCGTATTCCTCCGAATATTTATGTACTATCGGATAAACTTCCGCAAAATCAACCATTCTCTCCCTGCGCTTCGCCTCCGAAAAGGTAAGCAGTACAGAGGCAAGAATGAATATGACAAGCAAAATTATTCTGATATAAATCAGGAAAGGGCTTCTTTTTGCCATCAACGGACTCCTATCTTTTTTCTCAGCTCCGAGTAAACCTCGCAGAGCTCGCGTGCACCGTTGTTGCAGACGGTGAAATCGCAATGCGTGCGGTAAAACTCATCGCTTTTCTGCGATGATATGCGGGCGTACGCCTGCGCCTCGGAGATACCGTCGCGCGCCGCTATTCTCGCTATTCGTATATCTTCATCGGCTATAACTCCGATAACAATGTCGCATTTCTTATCAAGCCCCGCTTCAAAAAGCGTCGGCGCGTCAAGTATAATGCCGCGATGTCCGCGTCCGTTTTCCGCCTCTGCCATCACAGCATCTGAAATGAGCGGCAAAACGGTTTTGTTCAGCCTTTCCAGCTCTGTCGGACAAGAAAATACAATTGCGGCGAGCTTTTTTCTGTCTATACCGTATTCAGCGCGCACCTCCGGAAAGGCGGCGCATACGGCATTTATGTATTTGCTCTCGCCGTAAAGCCTGTGTACGAGCGCGTCGCAGTCAATCACAAAAAAGCCGTCGGCGGCAAAGAGCGCCGAGAGCGCACTTTTTCCGCTTCCGCTTCCGCCTGTAATTCCGATAATCATAACACTATCAAACCTTTTCTATATTGTATCCGGAAGCCTTGAGCATCCTGTTGTAAAAAGCGAGCCCCGCATCGCTCGTGCTTGAAACGGTAGCATATATCCTGTCGGCGCCGAGATCGTCAAAATGCCGCAGAGCCGCAAAAAGCCGCCGCGCGTGCTCGCTCTCATCGCTCTTTTCGCCGAGGCTGACGGTATATTTCCCCGCAAGCTCGGGAATATATTCCTCAAAGCAGAGTATGCCTGTCTTTTTATCCTCGGCTTTTTTTGCCGAGAGAAATTTTATCGCACGCATATCAAAATCCGCCGTGCCGTCGTCACATATCAGTACAGTCGGCGCACTCGGTGCATAATGCCGATATTTCATACCGGGGGCTTTCGGTCTCATACCGACCTCCGGAATATGTGTTATCGTCGGGTCTTCCGAAACCTCGCCGAGCACCTCGCGGAGCATGTCGAGCGTTATCGCGCCGGGGCGAAGCAGTGTTGCTTTCCCGCCGGCAAGCTCAACTATTGTTGATTCCACGCCGATATCGCATTCTCCGCCGTCTATCACCATATCTATGCGCCCGTCCATATCATGGAGCACATGAGCGGCGCAGGTCGGGCTCGGCTTGCCCGAGATATTCGCGCTCGGTGCCGCTATCGGCAGGTCGCAGAGGCGGATAAGCTCCCTCGCTATCCTGTTTTCGGGACAACGGAGCGCCACAGTCTCAAGCCCGCCCGTCGTCGCCATAGGCACTATATCGCGCTTCGGCATTATCACGGTGAGCGGTCCCGGCATGAATTTTCTCGCAAGCGCGTAGTAGGCTTCGCAGGTATACGCATACTTCTCCGCTTTCGTCGGCTCGTCTATATGGAGAATGAGCGGATTGTCGCTCGGTCTGCCCTTTGCCGCATAGATAGCCGCGGCGGCTTTTTCATCGAGCCCGTTTGCGCCCAGCCCGTATACCGTCTCCGTCGGAAAGGCGACAAGCCCTCCGCCTCGTATCACCTCTGCGGCGCGGCAAAGCTGCGGCTCAAGCGGCAGCTCTTTATTTATTTTTACTGTCTCTGTTCTCATTATTTTCGCCTTTCAGCTTTTCGGCGGTGTCTGCCGCTATCAGCGCATTTATCATGCCGCCTATATCTCCCGCGAGAAAATTCTCGAAATTATATACCGTAAGCCCTATTCTGTGGTCGGTGATGCGCCCCTGCGGATAATTGTAGGTGCGTATCCTCTCGCTTCTGTCGCCCGTTCCGACCTGACTTTTTCTTGCCGAGGCAAGCTCGCTGTCGCGCTTTGTACGCTCCATATCATAGAGCTTCGTGCGCAGGAGTTTCATCGCCTTGTCCCTGTTCTTGAACTGACTGCGTTCCTCCTGACATTCGATAACGATGCCTGTCGGCTTATGCGTGAGGCGTACTGCGCTCTCGGTTTTATTGACATGCTGACCGCCCGCGCCGCTGCTCTTGCAGGATTCCAGCTTGATATCGGCGGGATTTATCTCTATCTCTATATCCTCCGCCTCGGGGAGCACCGCCACGGTGACAGTCGAGGTGTGGATTCTGCCGCTCGCCTCTGTTTCGGGTACGCGCTGAACGCGATGCACACCGCTCTCAAATTTCAGCTTTGAATATGCGCCCTCGCCCTCTACGAGGAACGAAACCTCTTTGAAGCCGCCCAGTTCCGTTTCATTCAGCTCTATTATCTCCGTTTTCCAACCTACAGAAGCTGCATACATCGTATACATGCGGTAAAGATTGTAGGCAAAAAGCGCCGCTTCATCGCCGCCCGCTCCGCCGCGTATCTCTATTATAACATTCTTGTCGTCATTTGGGTCGTGCGGGAGCAAAAGAAGCTGCAGTTCGTCAAGGAAGCCCTTGCATTTCTCCTTTGATGCCGCTCTCTCCTCCTGTGCCATTTTCTTAAGCTCCGCATCGTGAGTCTCGGCGATTATTTCCTCCGCCTCTTCCTCGTTCTTTTTCTCGGCACAGTATTCCCTGTATTTTTCCACTATCGGCAGGAGTGTCTTGTGCTCCTTCATGAGAGCGCGGAATTTTTCCTTGTCCGAGACAACCTCCGGCTTTGCAAGCTCCGACTCTATACCGATAAACTTTTCTTCTATTTCCTTTAACTTTTCAAGCATAAAGCCGCTCCTTCTCCCGGTCAACCATAAATAATCATAGTATATTATACATTATAATTGCGATAAATTCAAGATGCTTTTGGCATAAAAGCGAAGAAATTGCAAAGAATAATCCCGAATGGAGATGATAAAAAATGATTACAGGAAAAGAAGCAAAGGCAAAACGCCGCGAGGCGATGACCGACCCGCACAGCCGCACAAAGGATGCTTTCCTCACAAATCCCGTTGCCAGTGCAAACGAATGCACTGGCATAACACAGCATATTCCCGAAAACGGCACGGAGGCGGCGGCATATACGGATATTTACGATGTCCCCGTAACGGCTCTCGACCACTCGTCAAAGCACAAAAAAGCAAGATAGCAAGCCGAAATCGCGGTGAAAAATCCGAGAATGGATTTTTTACCGCGATTTTAACGGCAGCACGTGCATTTATTTACATTTTTCCGCTTGACTTATTGCCGCGCTTCATGTATAATAAATTGCTGGTCTTGTTGACCTGAAATCACGCCGCGAAGGCGGCAAACGGAGTGGATAAAATGAAATACGACGTAATTATCATAGGCGCGGGTCCCGGCGGCATATTCTCCGCATACGAGCTGACAAAGAAATCACCCGAGCTGAAAATCGCGGTTTTTGAGGCAGGGCATCCCCTTGCCAAGCGCCGCTGTCCCATCGACGGCGACAAAATTAAAACCTGCATCGGCTGTAAAACCTGCTCTATCATGAGCGGCTTTGGCGGCGCAGGCGCTTTTTCCGACGGAAAATATAATATAACAAATGATTTCGGCGGCACGCTTTACGAGCATATAGGAAAAAAGCAGGCACTCGACCTGATGAAATATGTCGATGAAATAAATATGGAATACGGCGGGAGCGGTACAAAGCTATATACCACCGCAGGCTCAAAATTCAAGAAGATATGCATTCAGAATAAGCTCAATCTGCTTGAAGCTTCCGTCCGCCACCTCGGAACGGATGTAAACTATGTCGTGCTGACAAATCTTTACGAATATCTGCGCACACGCATGGATTTCTGTTTCGATACGCCCGTGCATGACATCTGCAAGACAGATGAGGGCTTTGCGATATCTACGGATAAGGGCGACTTTGAATGTCGCGACTGTATAGTTTCCGTCGGCAGAAGCGGAAGCAAATGGATGGAAGAAATATGCAAGAAGATGGGCATACATACAAAATCCAACCGCGTCGACCTCGGTGTGCGCGTGGAGCTTCCCGCAGTTGTTTTCTCTCATCTCACGGACGAGCTTTACGAGAGCAAAATAGTATACAGAACAGAAAAATTCGAGGATAATGTCCGCACATTCTGCATGAATCCGCACGGCATCGTCGTAAACGAAAATACAAACGGCATCGTCACGGTAAACGGTCACAGCTATGAGGACCCGAAAATGCAGACGGAGAACACAAACTTCGCTCTGCTTGTTTCAAAGCATTTTTCCGAGCCTTTTGAGGACAGCAACGGCTATGGCGAAAGCATCGCCCGCCTCTCGAATATGCTCGGCGGCGGCGTTATAGTCCAGCGCTTCGGCGACCTTGTACGCGGCAGACGCAGCAATCAGAAGCGCATAGAAGAATCATTCGTCACGCCTACCCTCGCGGCAACTCCCGGTGACCTCAGTCTCGTGCTTCCGAAGCGTATACTTGACGGCATAATGGAGATGATTTATGCCCTCGATAAGATTGCCCCCGGAACAGCAAACGATGATACCCTGCTCTATGGCGTGGAAGTCAAATTCTACAATATGGAAGTCGATACAAACGAGTATCTCGAAACGGAGTATAAGGGACTCTATATCATAGGCGACGGCTCCGGCATCACGCACTCTCTCTCCCATGCCTCTGCAAGCGGTGTTTTCGTCGCGCGCAGAATTGCGGATGAGATAAACGGATAAAATACAGCATGCAAAAAGGTTGCGGCATCGCCGCAACCTTTTTTTGCTTATTCTCTTATTTAGAATATTTCTCCACGATTTTCTTCATCTCGTCAAGCTTGGATATCGTATCGAGCGTGAGCTTGAGCTGCGCTCTGCCGCGCTCGAGGTTGTGCTTCGGTCTATCCTCGGCTACTCTGAAATATATATCGCCGTTCAGATAGTCCCCGAGAAAACGGAGCACAAGCTCATATGTGAGTATCACCACGGAAACAGGAAGCATATCGCGCTCGTTTTCGGTTATATTCGCGCCGATACCGTCAAGGAAGCCGTGCGTATACTGCTCGAAAAGGTCGAGCCTGTGATAAACCTTTGAGAGGTCGCGCTCGTCCTCGGCGCTGTTGCAGGCGGCAAAGCGCACGCCGTCGCCGAAATCGTAGAGAAGCGAGCCGGGCATTACCGTATCGAGGTCGATAACGCAGACGCCCTCTCCCGTTACATTGTCAAGCATGACATTGTTGAGCTTTGTATCGTTGTGCGTAACGCGAAGCGGCAGTTTACCGTTTGCGAGTCCGTCCACTATCATGTGCGCATATGGCTCAAGCGCATAAATCTGCTCTATTTCCTTTTCGCATTCCGCTCTTCTCTCGGGAGAAGCATGCTCCACAGCCGCCTTGAAGTCGGCAAAGCGGCTCACCGTATTGTGAAAATTCGGTATCGTTTCAAAAAGGGTAGATGCATCATAATCGCCGAGCAGGCGCTGAAATTTGCCGAAAGCCTTTGCCGCATAGTAAAGCGACATTTCGTTTTCCGCCGCCTGAATGGATTTCGCGCCCTCTATAAATTTGTATACGCGCCAGCAACCGCCGTCCTCTGCTCTGTACCAGAGCTTGCCGTCCTTTGTCCTGATAACAGTCATCGCCTCTCTCTCGGGGTCGTCCACTCTTGCGGAGATGTATTTGCAGACATTTTCTATATTCTGCATCAATTCATCGGGATTTTTGAAAACATTTGTGTTTATTTTCTGCAGAATATAATCCTTCCCGCTGTCTGTCGATATCTTATATGTACTGTTTATAAGTCCTTCGGTTATAGGGGTGCTATCAATCGGTGTTCCGTTTATATCAAACTTTTCGCTTATAAATATAGTAAATTTCATGCTGCCTCCGATGAAAATTTTTTTGTTCTTTTCTATAATATCACACATTTTATATTTTTGCAAGTATAAAATTGCTCTTTTTCATTTTTCCTCATATATTGACAAAACCCGCACGACATGATAGAATATTTTATACATATAAAATCTCTGGAGGAAAAATGAAATACTTATCTGCATTTATTAAAGCCGTTTTCGCCGGAATCTGCGTCGGCATCGCTGGATTTATGTACTGCCGCATCAGCGACAAAAATCTCGGTGCCGTTCTTTTTACCTTTGCACTCTTCATGGTAGTCACCTGCGGATTTTTTCTTTTTACGGGAAAAGACGGCTACATCTTCGAAAACCCGCCTTCTTATCTGCTCATTCTGCTCATAACATGGATAGGCAATTTCGCGGGAACATGGCTTGTCGCCGCGCTCACGAACCTCACCCGTATGTCTGTCTCGGAGACAGCTGCCGCATTTACGGCTGCGCGCCTTGATGACAGCCTTCTCAGCCTTTTTGTGCTCGGCATATTCTGCAATCTGCTTATGTTTTTCGGCGTGGACGGATATAAGAATATAAAGCACGATGTCGGAAAATACATAGTACTTTTCCTTTCGATTTCACTTTTCATCCTCTGCGGATTTGAGCATTGCGTAGCGGATATGTTTTATTTTGCCGCCGCTCGCATGATAACCGGCGAAACCATGCTCCGCCTCGCCGTGATAACAGCCGGAAATATGGTCGGCTCCGTGCTTCTGCCGCTCTCGCGCAGACTTTTCCGCGACTGAAGCTTGTTTTTTCCGAATTTATCGGCTTTTTTAATCAAATATCTATTTACAAGACCGATTTATTATGATAAAATATATTTTATAAATCAATAAGGACGGCTATTATTATGGATAAGAAAATTCTCGTAATAGGAAACAGCTACATGAACCTGCGCATGAAGATAAATCCGAAGAAAAAAGAAGGAAATACCGTTGAAAGCGGAGCTTATCGTTTTCACGCCTTCGGGAAAAGTGTTTCCACGGCAATCTCCATAGCCAAGCTTGGCGGCTCTTGCGCCTTCTGCACAAAGCTCGGCGCCGATACAAACGGTGAACGCCTCATGCGTTACTACGAAAAGTGCGGTATCATCACCGACAATGCAGAGACCGTTCAGGGTTATCAGACAGGCATGAGCGTCACTCTCTATGACGATCTCGGCGGTCATACAAATTATGTTTCCCGCGGAGTCGGCGAGCTTATTTCAAGAGAGGATATCGATAATGCACTCGCCTCATATCCCGATGCGCTCATAGTTCCGCAGGAGCCTCTGCTCGTGGCTCACGAGGTTGAAGAGGAAATCTCCATCGAGGACGATCTCTCGGAGGAAAAGGACGATTCCGAAGAAAAGCGCGTGCATATAGTAAAGCGCACTGAATATGAGGATCTCGCGGTATATGCGCTGAACCGCGCTGCCGAGCAGGGTCTTGATCTGATTCTCGAATACAATTCGCATACGGCAAAACTCCCGCTGGAGAGTCTCAAAAATGTCAAAACACTCATTATCTCCGAGGATGAGATATATGCGCTCACAGGCTTCTTCCCCGATACGGCGGATAAGGCTGTCCGCGCGATAATTTCGCTCTCCGCAAAGATAAAGGCAAAATTCTATGTGATAAACAGAAATGGCACTTCGTTTGTCTATGACGGAAATACCTACGAATATGCGGAGGCGCCGCATGCGCTGAAAACCGCCTCCGAGGGAAAGGAATTTTTCTCTCCCATATATATCGGCGCTTACGCATATGAATTTTTCAAGAGCCGTCATCCCGTGCGTGCCGCAAGATATGCGCAGATAGTGACGCTCCTCGCCCGCGCGGCAAACGGCAATCTCGAATATATCCCGAGCAAAGCCGATATAGAAAAGTACATGGCTGAAAACAAGATCGACCTCAACAGAAACAGCTTCTGAGCGGGAGGCAAGATGGCAGAAAAAATACTCGGCGTCGATTTCGGCGCAGCAAGAACGGGTCTTGCCGTTTCCGATGACCTCGGAATGTATGCGCACGGCATAGGAAATATCAAGAGCTACAATGCCGAAAAAGCCGCGGCTGAAATCGCGGCAAAGGCAAGTGAGCTTTCGGTCAGCCTTATCGTCGTAGGTAAGCCGGTGAACATGGACGGTTCTCTCGGCGAAAAGGCGCAGAGCGCGATGGCTTTTGCCGATATGATAGGAGGGCTCTGCGATATTCCGGTCACGCTGTATGACGAGCGCTGTACCACCGTTATGGCGCATATGTATCTGCGCGAATCCGGCATCAAAACAAAAAATCACCGTGCCACGGTCGATTCACTCGCGGCTCAGATAATCCTGCAGGATTATATGGACATGATAAAAAATAAAAAATCTAATGAAATGAAGGATAAATGACGATGAAAAACACAGAAAAAACAATGGATAAGCTCGTTGCGCTCTGTAAAAACCGCGGCTTTGTTTTTGCCGGCTCCGAAATTTACGGCGGTCTTGCAAATACATGGGATTACGGTCCTCTCGGCGTAGAGCTGAAAAACAATATCAAGAAAGCATGGTGGAAGAAATTCGTCACCGAAAGCCCCTACAATGTAGGTCTTGACGCGGCCATTCTCATGAATCCGCAGACATGGGTTGCTTCGGGTCACCTCGGCGGCTTTTCCGACCCGCTCATGGACTGCCGCGAATGTAAGGAGCGCTTCCGCGCAGACAAGCTTATCGATGATTACTGCGAAAAGACAGGCAAAGCTCTCGAAAAGCCCATCGACGCTTTTTCGCAGGAAGAAATGAAAAATTTTATCGATGAAAACAATATCCCCTGCCCCTCCTGCGGCAAGCATAATTTCACGGATATCCGTCAGTTCAATCTGATGTTCAAGACATTTCAGGGCGTCACCGAGGATGCAAAAAATACGGTTTATCTCCGCCCCGAAACGGCACAGGGTATCTTCGTAAACTTCGTCAATGTTCAGCGCACCACTCGCAAGAAGCTGCCTTTCGGTATCGGTCAGATAGGCAAGTCCTTCCGCAATGAGATAACCCCGGGAAACTTCATTTTCCGTGTCCGCGAATTTGAGCAGATGGAGCTTGAATTTTTCTGCGAGCCGGATACCGACCTTGAGTGGTTCTCATACTGGCGTTCTTTCTGCAAAAACTGGCTTCTCAGCCTCGGCATGAAGGAAGAAAACCTCCGCCTGCGCGACCATGACCCCGAGGAGCTCTGCTTCTATTCCAAGGCGACAACAGACTTTGAATTCATGTTCCCGTTCGGTTGGGGCGAGCTCTGGGGTGTTGCCGACCGCACGGATTATGACCTCACCCAGCATCAGAATACATCGGGCAAGGATCTCACATACTTTGATCCCGACAAGAATACACGCTATATTCCCTATGTTGTGGAGCCCAGTCTCGGAGTTGAGCGTTCGTTCCTCGCATTCCTCACGGAGGCTTACGATGAGGAAACTCTCGAGGGCGGCGATGTACGCACGGTGCTTCATTTCCATCCCGCACTCGCTCCCTTCAAGGCGGCTGTCCTGCCCCTTTCAAAGAAGCTCGGCGATAAGGCTATGGAGATTCACAATAATCTCGCAAAGCACTTCCCTGTTGATTATGATGAGACAGGCTCCATAGGCAAGCGCTATCGCCGCGAGGATGAGATAGGCACTCCTTTCTGCATCACGTATGATTTCGATTCCGAAAACGACGGCTGTGTAACCGTCCGCGACCGCGATACCATGGAGCAGGTTCGCATTAAGACAGACGACCTCGTTTCCTATATCGAAGAAAAGCTGGAATTCTGAATATAACCAAAGGAGCTGCGGCAATTTTGCCGCAGCTCCTCATTTTTTTATTTCTCTGCTATCGTCACATTTGCGGGAAGAATATTTGCCTGTTTATATACGATTTCGAGTATCTGCGAGAGCTGATTGGGCTTGAGCCCCTCACTCTTTACGATAATGTTTGCCTTGTCGCCGTTTATGACTGCCACGCATTCTTCAAAGCCCTTTGCTTTTATGAGAGTCTCGATATTGGATTCCTTTTCGATGGTTGCCGCTATTGCCGTTATATCGGCAAGTGCCTGTTCTTTTGCCGCGTCAAGACTTTTTGCATCGTCGACAACACCCTGAAGAACCTCCATAGCCTCGTCTCTTGCGCGCTGTCTCTCTATCTGCGATGCGGCAAAATAATTTGATTCTGTATTCGTCTTGTCATCTACATCGACATTACCGGAGGGCTGGTCCTTACCCGAATCGGGCTTTTCGGTCTTGCCGAAGATAGCCCAGTTTACATATACTGCGGCACCGATAAGCAGAACCGAAAGCACTATCACAAGATTGCGCACGCCGAATTTCCTGATGCCCTTTTTCACGCTGTCACCGGTGAAAATACTGCCGAATTTGAAGTTGTGCTCCTTTGCCTCCGGAAGGCTGAGTACGGTTTCCTCTCCTTCTGTCTGATTTGCCATGCCGGCTCTGATAGCGGCTCTCTCTTCGTTTCTCATAATAAATCTCCTTAAATATAAAAATTTATTTTACCCCGACAATACAGATTCTGTTGCTCGGAAGTCCCAGCGCTGTCGATATGACCGCGATAAGCTTTGATTGAATACCCGGGTCATCGCCGCCGCGGCACGCAACGGAAACGCCTTCAACGGGAGGATATATTTCCTTTTGCAGTATGAGTGTGCCCGCACCGTTTTCCTTGCGCACGGTTATGTATTCCCTGTCCGTGCCGCCTTCGTCCGATTTTTCGTCAGACACATAAACATACTGCACCCCGTCGCTGACTGTTACGATAACGCTCGCATTGTCCGAACCTGTTATTTGCCTCGTTATGGTTCTAATTTTATTCTCGAGGCTCTCTATATATGCCAAAGTTGCGTTATCTTCCGTATTTTCTGCGGTATTTTTTTGCGCCACCGCCTTTTTGCCGCCCGATGAGCCTATTATCACAAGCAAAACGCCGAAAATGCCGAGCGCGGCAAGTATGACGAGCTTCAGCTTCGGCGGCATGTCCTTAAGCTTTGTTTTCATTTCCGTCACCTCCAATAGGTAATTTCTATTTCTGTTTTGTGAAGAAACATTTCATCAAGCTCCGCTTTTATCTTTTCCGCAGGTGCGCTCTTCGGAAGAGTCAACGTCAGCTTCTTTATCTCAACCGATGAGGTATCTCTTTCGTCGAGCGTCACGCCGACGCTGACGCTCTCCCTTTCAATGCCGTACTTTTCACAAATGTAATTCCGCACAGATGCGGCAATGTTTTTGCGCGTCCGCTCTATGAGTATCCCCTCCGCATCGTGATTTTCGCCCGTTTCATATGCGGCGTCGTCGCCGATATCGGAAATATAACCGGAAATACCTCCTATCACCTGTACTGTCGGAATGCAGATTGCCGCCGCCGTGCAAAGCAGGCAGATATATCTTATATATTTTTTCATTTCTCCCTCGGGAGAAAGATTTATCGCCAGCCCGCTTACCGCAAGCACACAAACGAGCATATAGACATAGTTTTTTATTTCTTCCATGATATCACCCTATGAAATGCCGGCGAGCACCGAAAGCGAAAAGATAAAAAATACGCCGGTTACAGCGGAAAGCGAAACGAAAAAGCCCGCTATTCCCGCAGTATCCGAGAGAAACCGGCTTTCCCTCTCCAGCCCGAGCATCACGGCAAAAGAAGCCGAAAGCTCAAGCAGTGCCTTGTTTAAGAGTATGTATATAATAGGCGACACGGTCATGAAAAGCACCGCCGCCGCGCCAGCGATTCCTACAGCCGAACGAATCGTGCCGATGCTTCCCGTTATGGCGGTGAGCGCCTCGTTTATCGCGCCGCCGACTATCGGAATGAAGCTGCCTACGGCAAATTTCACACCCTTGAGTGCCAGCGAATCCGCGCTTTTCGTTATGACGCTCTGAAAAGCAAGCGTGAGCGAAAGCAGAAGCATGATAAAAGAAAGCAGATATGTCACCGTCTTTTTCACAGTTGCCGTTATCCCTGAGAGTCCGGCGTTTCCGCACATGGCGCCGCCCGCCGAAATGGCAAAGCACATCTGTATGAGCGGAAAAAGCACGCCCGCACATATATTTTCGAGTATAGCCAGTGCCGCCGTTATTATCCCGCCCGAAACAGCCGCCGTGCTGACCTTGCCGCTCGCATAGAGGAGCGCCGTCATCACGGGCATCAGCTTCGTGACAAAGCCCGATAGCCCGAGGATAAAATCCTTCGTCAGCGAGAAGAGCGATCCTGTCGCCTCATAGACGGCGGCGCAGATGCAGACCGATGATATATACGAAAATACGCTCTTCACCGACGGGCTTGCAATGCTGTCGCCGAGCGCGCCGAGCACAGAGGAAATGACGAGTATCCCGAGCAGAAAAGAAAAGCTTTTCACCGCACGCGGGAAAGAGGACGAGAGCATTTTTCCTGCCGCCCGCAGGAAAAATCCGATGCTCAGCTTTTCCGAAAGTCCCGATACTCCGCCGGTAAAAAAATCGGACGGTATGTATTCCCGCATCTCCTCGGGAAGCCCCTCGTATACCGAGCCTTGTCCGAAATCCGTCTCGCTTTCGTCCGTGCCATCGGCATATACGGTAGTCGATAATATTGCAATTAGTATACATAAAATAATTACTATTCTTTTCATTTTCATTCAAGTATTTTTTGCGTCAGAGACAAAATTTCGCGTACTACGGGTAGCCCGAGCAAAAGTATGCCCACCTTGGCGGCAAACTCCAGTTTTGATGCCACAGCCCCCTCTCCGCTGTCTCTGCATATATCTGCGGCGGTCTGCGCGGTTATTCCTATGCCGAGAGCCTTCAGAACCGCGGAGAAATAAAGCGAATAAGAATTTTCCTGCGACAAACCCTCGGCAAAAGCGACTATCGGATACATGGATGATATGGCGGAGGCGAGGATAATTACACAGGTTATCACGCCGACAGGAATGGCAAGCTCGCTTTTTGCCGCACGCATTATGAGCGCGGCGCAGACGCCGATAACAGCTATGCCGCAAAGCTTTATCACCGTCATAAGCCGAATATCCCCTTTATCATGTCAAAAAGCCCGCCTATCTCGCCGACAAGCATCAGGAGAACTATCACTATGCCGGCTATAGTGACAAAAAGTGCCTGCTCGTCCCTGCCCGATTTGGAAAGTATCTGATGCGCCACCGTCACGAGCAGACCGACACCTGCCACTTTCAGAATAAGCTCCGTATTCAAATAAAATCACCACCTGTTTTCGCTCATATGAGCAGAAGCGCCGCCATGGCGCCGAGAGTGAAGCCGAGCGTGCGGTAAAGCTTGGTATTCTTCTCGCAGAGTGCTCTCTGCTTTGCCGTCTCCGCCTCCATGGATTTGATGCAGTATTCAAAATTTCTCATCTGCATCGGCTCGTTGCTCTTGCCTATATGCGAGCCGAAAGCTTTCACTATTTCCGCCTGCGAGGGAGAAAGACAAAAACTCTCGCCGCATGCCTCAAAGGCATCTATCCAGTTGTTTCTGTAAACTCCGCCGCTTTCCTCACATAACTTTGCAAGAAAGCCTGCTTTCGCGAGCACGGGGTCTTCAAATCCGCGGTAAATCTGCTTCGTCGGCGCGAGGAAATAATGTATCTGATTTTTCACATATTCGAAAAGCGAAAGAAAAGCCTCGCATTGGCGCAGCTTCAGCTTTTCCCTCTCGCAGAGCGTCAGCCCCGAGAGCGTGCATGAGACAAAAACAACAAGCGCACCGATATATTTCAGCATGGCTCGCCGCCCGCCGCATCGTATATTTCAAAGCGGAAATTACTGTCCGCCGCCGCACGGGAAAGCCCGATATAATAACGGAAAATCCCGTGTTCGCGCAGCAGTCTTATATTCGGGCGCATGAAAAGTGAAGAGAGGCTGTCCGCATGTGCGGAGGCGATAAGCGGCACGCCGCTGTTCTGCGCCGAGAGAATGGCACCCGCTTCCTCCGCCGAGCCTATTTCATCGCAGATTATCACCTCTGCCGACATCGTGCGCGTGGCTATCTCTATCCCCTTGGCGCGCGGATAACCGTAGAGCACATCTATGAGCGTATTTGCCATGCTTTCCTCCGTAAAAAGCTCGCCGCGCGTATCGATAAGCGAAATGCGCCTGCCACGCAGCTTCACGGCGATATCGCGCAGCAGCGTTGTCTTACCGACACCCGGCGGCGAATATATCAGTGTGCTGTTTATTCTGCCGCCGTCATGTATGAGCGGCAGAATCTCATCGCAAACGCCGTAGACCCCGTGCGGTATGCGCACGGATATCGCCGTGATACCGTAAACGCCCGAGAGCGCATTTCCCTCGCATCTCGCATGACCGCAGATGCCGATCCGGTAGCCTCCGTCAAGCAGGATATATCCCTCGCGCATCGTGTCGCCGTAGGTATGTATCGAATCCTCACAGAGAAGTCCGAGCGTCTGAGACATATCATCGGGTGTGCAATATATGCGCTCACCACCGAAAATCGAGATGTTTTTCCCCGCCGCCGTTATCGAAAAAAGCGCACCGAGACGCAGTCTTATTTCAGAGATAAATGATGCCGCCGCAGGATTTGCCGAGATATATTTTACTATCGGAGAGGAAAATTTTTCCGGCAGATATCGCAGTATTTTCGCAAGCGTCGGCACACTGCCTGCCGTGTCAAGCCCCGACTTTACCGTGCCACTCATATGTCACACCTCCCTTGTCTGCTAAAATATATGAACTTGTCCGCGCTTTTATTCCGCAAAAGAAAAAATCGGGACAAACTCCCGATAGGGGAATCTGTCCCGTTTATGTATTATATCATGCTTTATTTCTTTGCGCCGAAAGCGCCTTCCGCCGCACTTCTTATGGCTGCGACAGCCTCTGCCGCATTATCCGCTCCGAAAACGGAGGAGCCCGCGACAAAAACATTTGCCCCCGCTTCTGCGGCTACAGCCGCAGTCTTTGCGTTGATGCCGCCGTCTACCTCGATATCTGTATCGAGCCCTGCGGCATCGACCATGGCGCGTACCGTACGGACGCTCTCCATAGTTTCCTCCATGAAACTCTGCCCGCCAAAGCCCGGCTCTACCGTCATGACGAGCACAAGGTCTGCATAAGGAAGGAGCGGCTCAAGCACGAACGCAGGCGTTGCGGGCTTGATGGAAATGCCCGCCTTTTTGCCGAGCGAGCGTATCTTTTCAAGTGTTTCCTGCTGGTTTTCACAGCTTTCGTAGTGTATGGTTATCAGGTCTGCTCCTGCCGAGGCAAAGGCACCGACATAGCGTATCGGATCTGCTATCATCAGGTGCGTATCAAAGAATGCGCCCGTTGAACCGCGTATGGATTTGATGACGCAGGGACCGAATGATATATTCGGCACGAATATACCGTCCATCACATCGAGGTGGAGCCATTCCGCGCCTGCCGCCTCTGCTCTTTTTGCCTCATCTCCCAGCCTTGAAAAATCACAGGCAAGAACCGAAGGAGAAATTTTTATCATAAGATTTCATCTTCCTTTCACACAAGCGGCAAAAATATTTTTTCCTGCCGCGCAGGTGCAAAAACGCCGCTCTTGCGGCAAAATCCGCCATTTTCCGCAAAAGTCGGAAAAACGCATATTCTGCCGTATTGTCACTGTCGAAAAAGCGCCATATCATTATAGTAGAAAACCCGTTGCCACGGTGCGCCGAGGATATCAAAGCAAATGATGTGATTATGCATGACGCACACGGACAACTTTATATATAAGCACTTTTCCGTGCATATGTCGCTTCGGCATATGCACTCTTTTTGTTTTCCTGCGTTATTATAATACAAAAATGTAAATTTGTCAATAGGCTGTTTTGACGCATCAGCTCCTGCCGCCTTTTTCGAGTATTATCGTAAATTCGCAGTATTTTCCGTATTCGCTCTTTACGAATATTTTGCCGCCGAGACTGTCTATTATCGTCTTGCAGATATAGAGCCCGAGCCCGACTCCTGTCTTGTCCAGTCCGCGGCTCTTATCGCTCTTATAGAACCTGTCGAATACGTAAGGCAAATCCGCCTCGGATATACCGACTCCTTCGTTATATACGGAAACAGCTACATTTTCGCTGTCATCTTTTATCGCTATGCGGAATTTGCCGCCCTCGCGCGAGAATTTCATGCCGTTATCGCAGATATTGTAGAGCACCTGATAAACCGCATCCTTGTCGGAATAAGCCATGAGCGCATCCGGCGCATCGAAATCTATATCGAGCTTCTTTTCGTCTATTTTCGCCTCAAAGGAAATCAGTATCAGACGCGCCATTTCGCATATATCGAAATCCGCCTTTGTGAACTTGCGGTCGCCCGCCTGTATTCTCGAAATGTCGAGAAGTGACGAAACAAGCCGCGAAAGACGCCTTACCTCCTGCGCTATCACCCCGAGATAATAATCCTGCTTCTCCGGCGGTATTGCGCCGTCGAGAATTCCGTCGATAAATCCCGATATCGTCGTCATCGGCGTGCGCAGATCATGCGATACATTGGCAAGGAATGTGCTTCGCATATATTCCTGCTTTGAGAGCGATTCCGCCATGGTATTGAAGGCTATGGCAAGCTCGGCTATCTCATCGTTTCCCCGAACCGGTATACGCACATCAAATTTGCCGTTTGCAAACTGTTTTGTCGCACGGCTCATCTGCTTCAGCGGAGAAACCGTGCGCTCCGTGATGAAATAGATTGCCGTGAAACTGACTATCATTATCCAGAGACTGACAAGCACTATAGTACGCACTGCCTTGAAGGTCAACGCCTCCGCCTCTCCGGTTGAAAAGCAGACGACAACTGCACCTGCCGCGTCGCTTGTTCTCGGCGTGATGATGTGCTTTATATATATCCCGCTCGTCTTTGAGAGAACGCCGCCCATATTGCCGTAGATAAGCGAATCCTCGCCTCCCGCAATTACGGAAAGCGATTTTCCGTCGGTTATCCTGCCGGAGAAGCTGCCGTCTGTGGAGATGAGCACATTGCCGTCAAGCATAGTAATGAATACAGTCATCTTTTCGGTGTTACCCGAAAGAATATTGACTGTTTTTGAAATATCCGCGGATTTATATGCCACATATCTTTCAAAAGAAACCGGCGCCGGTATCTCGTTCATACCCATGCGGATATATTCCGTCACATATTCGGCGGTCGTCATGGCGAGCTGCTTCTTGCTGTTTGTTTCAGACTGTATAGTCATCGAGCTGACCACGGTGACAAGTATCGTGAAGCTGATGAAAATAATTATGAGAAAAGCTGAAATATACCTTGTAAAAATACTGTTTTTCAAAATTTTTCTCCCTGCTTATTAACCGCAAAAGGCAGAATCCACTTGATTCTGCCGATTACACTTTCATTCTGAAAATACCGGGTATCAGAGCACTTCAAATTTGTATCCGATTCCGTGCACCGTTCGTATCGTCCATTTGTCGCTGACGCCGTCCAGCTTTTCGCGCAGACGCTTGATATGGACATCCACCGTGCGCGAGTCGCCGAGATAATCAAAATCCCATACCTTGTCGAGAAGCTGATTTCTTGTAAAAACATGGTTGGGATGTGAAGCGAGAAAATAGAGCAGCTCCAGCTCCTTCGGAGGCGTGTCAACGGGCTTGCCGTTGATTTTCAGCTCGTATTTCTGACGCGAAACCTCGAGATTTTCATATTTTACGCACTCCTCATCGTCCTTATCGGCAGTGCTCTGACAGCGGCGAAGTACCGCCTTTATGCGGACGGAGAGTTCCTTCATATCTATGGGCTTCACCATGAAATCGTCCGCGCCCAACTCCAGCCCGAGCACCTTGTCAAAGACCTCTCCCTTTGCCGTGACCATGATTATCGGCTTGGAGGAAACCTCGCGTATTTCGCGGCAGACCTGCCAGCCGTCCTTTTTCGGCATCATTATATCAAGAAGCACGAGGTCGGGATTATACGCCTTGAAAGACGCCACGCCCTCGTATCCGTCGTTTGCCGTGATGACCTCGTAGCCCTCGTTTGCGAGATAAACTCTTACAGCCTCGCAGATATTGGGGTCGTCGTCTATCACGAGAATTTTTGCACCTAAATTAGCCATGGTTATTCCGTCCTTTCTTTATGCCTGATGAATTTTGATTTTATTTATTTTTATTTTATCACGACGTGGCAAAAAAGTAAAGGCATTTTGCGTTTTATTCACTCTCCATTCACGAAAATTTATACTCTTTGTAAAAAAAACGGGGGAAACACGGCAAAAAAATCGCGGCAGTAAATTTTTTCATCAAATTTCGGTTGATTTCGATTGACTTTAATAAGATATTATTATATAATAGTTCCGTATGCGAATATATGTAACTGAAAGGACTAAGCAATATGAAACTTGGAATAGTCGGGCTTCCCAATGTCGGGAAAAGTACCCTTTTTAACGCAATAACAAATGCGGGCGCACAGTCTGCAAACTATCCGTTCTGCACGATAGAGCCGAATGTCGGCGTAGTGTCGGTTCCGGATTATCGTCTGGACGAGCTTGCGAAAATGTACAAGCCGGAGAAATATACTCCCGCCGTTATCGAATTTGTGGATATCGCAGGTCTTGTACGCGGTGCCTCAAAGGGCGAAGGACTGGGAAATAAATTTCTCTCTCATATCCGCGAGGTCGATGCCATTGTGCATCTCGTGCGTTGCTTTGACGACCCGAATATCATCCATGTCGACGGAAATGTAAATCCCATGCGCGATATCGAAACGATAAACTTGGAGCTTATCTTCTCCGATATCGAAATCATCGAAAGACGCCTTGCCCGCGCGGAAAAAGCGCTCAAGGGCGACAAATCGGCAGCGGCTGAAATAGCTGTTCTGAAGCGCGTGAAGGAAGCGCTCGAAAACGGAATTTCCGCGCGTGCACTCGAGTATACGGACGAAGAACTGGCGCTCCTCTCGGATGTCGAGCTGCTCTCGATGAAACCTGTCATTTATGTCGGAAACATAAGCGAAGATCAGATAGGCGATTCCTTTAAGGAAACAGACGCATACAAGCAGATAAAAGCCCATGCGGACAGCGAGGGCGCAGAATTTATCACAATCTGCGCCGAAATAGAAAGCGAGCTTGCGGAGCTTGACGGCGAAGACAAAAAGGCATTTCTCGAGGATCTCGGAATCAAAGAGAGCGGTCTTGACAGCCTCATCAAGGCAAGCTACAAGCTTCTCGGTCTGATAAGCTTTCTCACGGCGGGACCGAAGGAAGTTCGCGCATGGACTATCAAAAACGGCACAAAGGCTCCTGCCGCAGCCGGAAAGATTCATTCCGATATGGAGCGCGGTTTCATCCGCGCCGAGGTTGTCTCATATGATGACCTCATGGCTTGCGGCTCAATGAACGCCGCCAAGGAAAAGGGTCTTATCCGAAGCGAAGGAAAGGACTATGTTTTCAAGGACGGAGATATAGTCGTCATCCGCTTCAATGTATAAGCGGGTTGTGCCTCGTCTCTCAAAATACACTCGACTTTCATACGCAAAGGGTGAGCGCCGTTTCAGCTCATCCGTTCACATCTGAGTGTGCCCTGCACCGCAATCGTATAATGCGGCACGGCACGATAAAAACGGAGGTGAAAAATTGCTTTCACTCAATAAATTTTCACAGAACGCCATCGGTTTCCTGCGCGAAAAGGGCGTTGATACCGATGCCATACTCGTTGCCCTCGGGACAGACCGCTCATGCGACGGTATGCCCCGCGAGGCATTTGCATTCCTCTTTGAGGACAGACTCGAAATTCTTGAGGGAATCACAGCTATAATTCCCGCAAACCCTGCGGCAAAAGGCCACCGCGCTCTCGCCTCGGATTTCCGTGAGACGCGCTATGAGGTATTCCCTCTCTCGGATATCTCCGGGCTGAATGTCGATACCTTCATCTCGGGCGTCCGCCTCTCGGCAAGAACGGCAGGCGGAGGAAACGCCACTCTGATAGTCTCCTCTAACATATCGAAGGACAGTGTCTATGATATGAAAAAGGCTGTAGAGGAGCTGAAGGAACATGGCAATCTTGAAGGCTTCAAGGTAAAGGAAAAGGACAACTGCTGTCCGAAATGCGGTACGATATATCCCGATCCGAACAGGAAAATCTGCCCGAAATGCATGGAGAAGCGCAAGCTTATCTTCCGCATGGGAATTTTCTTCAAGCGATATAAATGGAAAATAACCGTCGTCGTGTTTCTCATGGCACTGATGGCGGTGCTCGGCGTCGCTTCCACATACATAGGATCAGCGTTTTTCTACGATAATGTACTCGACAAGTCCGCCGGCAGCTCGTATTACGGTAAGGTAGGGCTTGTCATCTCACTGATTGTGATATCGCGCATAGTTTCCGTGCTTTTCGATATCGGAAATCAGGCTATCATGTCCATAGTCGGCGCAGATATAGTTTATGACCTGCGAAAAACCATCTTCGGAGCAATAAAACGCCTCTCTCTCTCGTTCTTCACAAACAGGCAGACAGGCGGGCTCATGACGCAGGTAAATAGCGATGCAAACTCGATGAACTGGTTCTTCACGGACGGGTTGCCGTGGGTGCTCGTAAACGGTATCCAGATTATCGCCATCATTGCGATAATGTTTATGACCAATGCATCACTTTCAGTCTGCGCGCTGTTTCTCATTCCCGTATTCATCGTATGCTTAAAGCGCATCTTCGATACGGACGAAAAGCTCTACAACAAGCGCTATTCCAGCTCGAAAAGCCTCAGCTCACTGCTATCGGATGTTATCACCGGCTTCCGCCTTGTGAAGGCATTCTCAAAGGAAAAGGATGAGATAAAGCGCTTTGATTCAAGAAACAAGCGCCTCGCGGAAAATACCCGCAAAGCAAATATCTACGGCACAATAGTCTATCCCTGCGTCTATTCCCTGCTGACAATATGCACATACCTCGTATGGGGCGTCGGCGGCTGGATGGTAATACAGGGAAAAATGACATACGGTACCCTTGCCCTTTTCATTTCATACACGGGCATGGTGCACAATCCGCTCGACGGAATGGTGGATGTCATAGGCTTCACCTCGGAATTTACAAACGCCGCTTCCCGTCTTTTTGAGATAATGGATGCGGAGCCGGAGGTTCGCGAGAGCGAAAATCCAGTGCATCTCGAAAATCTGCGCGGAGATGTTTCCTTCAGAAATGTCGTTTTCTCATATGAGAAAAACCGCAGAATAATCGACGGTGTTTCTTTCGATATTCCGGCAGGCAAGACGCTCGGCATTGTCGGGCACACAGGCGCGGGCAAATCCACGCTTGCAAATCTGCTCGTGCGTCTCTATGATCCCGAGGACGGTGAAGTCACTATAGACAGTATAAATATAAAGGATATCGCCTTTTCCGACCTGCGCAAAAATATCGCCATAGTTTCGCAGGAGACCTATCTTTTCATCGGCACAATATACGATAATATCAAATATGCTAAGCCCGATGCAACTCATGAGGAGGTCATCCGCGCGGCAAAAATGTCGGGCGCGCATGATTTCATAATGAAATTGCCCGAAGCATACAGCACCGTGATAGGTGAGGGAGAGAAAAATCTCTCGGGCGGCGAGCGCCAGAGAGTTTCCATAGCGCGCGCCATACTTCAGGACCCGAAGATTCTTATCCTTGATGAAGCCACAGCGGCGATGGACACGCAGACAGAGCGCCTTATCCAGAATTCGCTCGATGCGCTCACAAAGGATAAAACCACCGTCATCATCGCGCACAGGCTCTCTACCCTGCGCGGCGCGGATAAGCTGATAGTGATAGAGGACGGCAAAATGCCCGAATCCGGAACGCACAACGAGCTTCTCGCCAAGAAGGACGGCATCTACAACAAGCTTTACAGACTCCAGCTTGAAGCGCTGAAGAATATCGGCGTCGACAGCTGACAAAAGGAGGGATAAAAATGCCGACAGAAACAAAAGCAAACGAGCTTTCGCTCGAAAATGTAGCCGAGCTTTTCTATCTGAATAAGGATAACTCGCACTTTACGGAAAGCGGCGGCATACTTTCGCTCGCTCTCGATGAAAACGGCGAAAAGGCGGAATACGACAGAGTTTTCCTGCACAGAGCCTTCCCTTATGACGAGCCTTTTTCATATATTTCCGTGCTCGACCGCGACAATAAGGAAATAGGAATCATAGAGAAAATATCGGATTTTGACGAAGCAACGCAGGACATTTTCCGCGCGGAGCTCGCAAAGAAATATTTCATTCCGCAGATAACAAAAATTCATTCGATAAAGGAACGCTTCGGCTTCTCCTACTGGAAGATAGAGAGCGACGCGGGCTCGCTGGAAATAACCTTCCGCGATACATACCGCAGTATAGTACGCCTCTCGCCCACGCATATCTTCCTCACCGATTCAAACGCAAACAGATATGAGATAAAGGATGTCGATGCGCTCGATAAAAAGAGCCGCCGCATAATCAGTATCTATCTGTAAAAAGCCTCACACGGAAAGGAGATGATTTTCCTTGGAGGATAATAAAATGCCTGCCGGTCAGCCGCCTAATGCGGGATCCGGCAATATAGAAAAAAGAAATAAGCGCCTTATTTCACAGCTCCGCAAGCGCGATCCCGATATCGACGGGGATAAGATAAAGCTGATAATGGCAACGGACCTGACCTTTGATTCCGAGCTTAAGCAGGGCTTTATCGTAATGTATGAAGACATACTTGCCATATATAACGAAAACGGCAAAGAGGAGCTTCCTCTCTCCGATGTATCGGAATTCAAATATTCCGCCGACTTCGGCTGTGTCACATTTGAGTGCGTATACAAGGGGCACGACAGGATTCTTGCCCGCAGTACCATGGCAAAGCTGCATGAGCTCTCCGTCATCGCAAAGCAGATGAATCGCCACATAGGCGGCAAAGAGATATCCTTGCGTGATGAAAAGGATATCGAGAGCGTCTGCCCGAAATGCGGGCGTCCATATACAAACCGCTCAAAAATATGCTCGCACTGCACCGATACAAGGGGAAATATCAGACGCCTTTTAAAGGTGGCGGCATCGGAAAAATACAAAATCCTGCTCTCCACGCTCATGATACTGGCTACAGCGGGACTCAATGTTCTCATCCCGCGGCTCAATGCCGTGATGGTCGATGATTACATCAAATCGCCGAATCCCACAGCTATAACATGGCAATCATTTGCGCTTGTCGTGCTCGGGCTTTTCCTTGCAAATCAGGTGGCAAGACTCTGCCGCATGGCTCGCGGCGTCACAAACGCCTATGCGGGCACCAATATATCAAAGCGACTGCGTACCCTCGTTTTCGACAAGATTACCTCGCTCTCCTACGGCAAAATTTCAAAGAAGCAGACGGGCGAGCTGATGGAACGCGTCAACAGCGACACGCGCGAAATTCAGAATCAGCTGACCGGCATGATACCCGAGCTTATCTATCAGCTGACGATAATGATATGGGTCTCCGTGATAATCTTCCGTTTTGACTGGAAGCTCGGACTTCTCATATTCCTGCCGTTCCCGTTCGTTTTCGTCGGGTTCTATTCCTTCTGGAATTTCACCCGCAGAAATTATCACAAGCAGTGGACAAAGGCATCGAATACAAGCACCATACTGCACGATATTTTCAACGGTATCCGCGTGGTAAAGAGCTTTGGCATGGAGAGAAGCGAGGCTAAGCGCTATGATGCAAGTGCGGACGAGCTCCGCAAAATCTCGATAAAAAACGATGTTTTCTTCTCGATAATCTCGCCGGTGCTCAACTTTGCCATGGGTATAGGTGAATTTTTCCTGCTCTACTATGCGGGAAACAAAATTCTCTCGGGCGAGATGACACTCGGTACAATGATGCAGTTTTCGTCATATATCACAATAATCTATGCCCGTATGCGCTGGTTTACGAATATACCGCGCCGTCTCGTCTCGTTTATAACTTCGATTTCCAAGGTGTTTGAGCTTCTCGATGAGACAAGCGATATCACCGACGGAGAAAAGAACGGAATAGGCGAGATAGAGGGCAATATCTCATTTGAGAATGTTTCATTCGGATATGAGGATTCCGCGGATGTCCTGCGAAATATCAACCTCGAGATACACAAGGGCGATATGATAGGCATCGTCGGCAAGAGCGGCGCCGGCAAATCCACTCTGATAAACCTGCTCATGCGTCTCTACGATGTCGATGACGGTGTGATAAAAATAGACGGCACGGATATACGCGATATGTCGCAGGAGATGCTGCGTCGCAATATCGGCGTTGTGCTTCAGGAAAATTATCTTTTCCACGGCACCGTCTTTGACAATATCACATATGCCAAGCCCGATGCTACCAACGAGGAGGTCATCGCGGCGGCAAAGGTTTCGGGCGCACATCAGTTTATAATGAAGCTTCCCGACGGATATAATACATATATCGGCGAGCGCGGACAGACGCTCTCCGGCGGCGAAAAGCAACGCATTTCCATCGCCCGCGCGATGCTTCACAATCCGAAAATTCTCATTCTCGACGAGGCTACAGCCTCTCTCGACACGGAAACCGAAAAGAATATTCAGGATGCCCTGCAGAAGCTCACGGAGCGCCGCACCACCATCGCCATAGCGCACAGGCTCTCTACCCTGCGAAATGCGACAAAGCTTGTTGTGCTGGACAAGGGCAAGATTGCCGAAATCGGCACACATAACGAACTGCTCGAAAAGAAGGGCATATATTATAATCTCGTAATGGCTCAGCGCCAGATGTCCAAAATGAGCTGAAAGGAAAATTTATGCTTAGAATAGGATGCCATCTTTCCTCCTCGGCGGGCTATCTCGAAATGGGAAAAACCGCCGCGAAAATAGGCGCAGGCACATTTGCCTTCTTCACGCGAAATCCGAGAGGAGGCGCGGCGAAGGCTATAGACGAGGGCGATATCGCGGCTTTCCTCGCCTTTGCAGAGGAGCACGATATAAAAAATCTCGTCGCCCATGCGCCTTATACGCTCAATCCATGCTCTTCCGCGGAAGCAACACGTGTTTTCGCCGAAAATACGATGCGCGACGACCTGAGGAGAATGGAATACACCCCAGGAAACTACTATAATTTCCATCCCGGCTCCCATACGGGACAAGGGACGGAAACCGGTATAGCGCAGATTTCCGATATGCTGAATAAGATTCTCACCGATGCCCAGACAACTACCGTCCTGCTCGAAACAATGGCGGGAAAAGGCTCGGAGGTCGGCGGGCGTTTCGAGGAGCTGCGCGAGATAATCGACCGCGTGGGAAAAAGCTGCAAGCTCGGCGTTTGCCTCGATACCTGCCATATCTATGACGGCGGCTACGATATCGTAGGCAATCCCGACGGCGTGCTCGCGGAGTTTGACCGCGTGATAGGACTCTCGCGCCTCAAAGCCGTCCATCTCAACGACAGCATGTACGGCTTCCTCTCGCATAAAGACAGGCATGCCAAGATAGGCGAGGGCAAGATAGGCACAGAGGCACTGGCAAGAATAATCAACCATCCCGCCCTGCAGGGACTTCCTTTTATACTCGAAACACCGAATGAGCTTGACGGCTATGCCGCCGAAATTTCGCTTTTAAAAAGTCTCTACACGGGAGAATAATTTACAAAGCGGACACGACACAGTTATATTTCCGGCTTATAATGAAGAAAAAAAGAGAAAGGAGAGCGGCGCATGAACGATTTTGAAAAGCTTTATAAAGAATATTATCCGCGCGTGTACTCTTTCCTCTATAAAATCTGCCGCAATCATGACCTCTGCGAGGAAATGACGCAGGAAACCTTCTTTCAGGCATATCTTTCCTTTCATAAATTCAGGGGAAACAGCAGTATTTTCACCTACCTTGCTGCGATAGCGAAAAATGTATATTTCAAATACCTGCGTAAGAGCAAGGTGGAAACAGTCGATATCGACCTGCTTGTGACAAGCGATGACGATTCCTCCGCGCAGCCGTATGAAGTTTTGGAAAAGAAGCTCGCCGCCGAAAAGGTAAACCGTTTTATAAAAGAACTGCCGAAAAACTACAAGGATGTTGTTTTTCTGCGAATATATGCAGACCTGCCCTTCTCGGAAATCGCCGCAAACCTCGGCATATCCGAAAATTCGGCAAAAGTAATATTTTACAGAGCCAAAAAAATTTTAAAGGAGGCTATCAAAAATGATACCATGTGAAGTAATGCACGACCTTATCCTGCTCTATGATGAGAAATCTCTCTCGGACGCGGGAATGAAATTTGTGGCGGAGCATCTCAAGGAATGCCCCGAATGCAGAAAATACTTAAAGAGCATCCGCACAAGCAAGGCAAAGCAGGACAGGGTTTCCGAGGTCTGCGAGCAGGCGGCAAATACTATCGGGCAGTATAATGCTCTCATGCGCAGAATTCGCATAAAGCGTGCCATCATGGCTTGTGCCGTCGGCACTCTGCTTGCCGCTTCTATACTCAAAAATATATATGATGAGATGAAGAAATAAGTCCTGTTTCTTTTCTGCACGAGAAAGCCTCCCGCTGTTTTTTGGCGGGAGGCTTTCTTATAGCCGTTAAATATGCAAAATAAAAAGCGGCAAGCGCCGCCTTTTATCAAATCAGTCACATTATCAGAAAATATCGCTGTCGTCTGCTTCTTTTTCTTTGTAAGAATCAAGGTCTGCGGGCGGTGTAACGACTACAGTCTCACCTATATTCTTGTATTCACCGCTTATGTCGAGAGAAACGTTCATCTCACTGTTCTCACCCTCAATTGTCATGGTTACCTTGACATCGCTCTTGAGTCCGACCTTTTCGATATATCCGCTCTTGTTTATGGTGACGGCAAGCTTTGCGTCATTGGCGGTCATGGAAACACCGGCGCCGTTCAGTTCCTCGCCGAGACTGCCGAGCAGAGCATCAAGAAGATCACCGTAGGCTTCATTGAAATCGGCGCTCTTTAACGCTATCTCCATGCTCTTTGAGCCATCCTCGTTTTCCGTTACGGTAACACCGGCAAAGCTTTCTTCCGACTGAATTTTAGCTACAAGATCGGTAAAGCTCTTCATATCAACATCGCTGTCATCGGCAGATGATTTTATCTTCTGCCCGAACATTTCCATGTAAACATATTTTCCGTCGGAATACATTGGTATAGTCAGAGTCATGCCTGCCATTGACATCTTCATCTCCGCGCTGTATACGGGCGAACCGGATTTTATGCCGGAAGCTTTGATATCATATGTCATGGGAACATCTGTGGATACACCGTCTGCCGAGACGGACATTTTCATATCAAGGGCAAGCGCGTATGAGTCAAGCTCGTTGTTTTTCTTCAGTGCCTCAGTGTAAACCTCATATGCCGTCTTTTCCTTCTCTTCCTGCTTTCCGCATGATGAGAAAGCAAATACAAGCGAGAAAGCCATTGCGAGTGTGAGAGCAAGTGCGATAATTCTTTTCATATTTCTTCTCCTGTGGTTTATTTATCGGTATAAATCCGACTTTATTATATATAGTATATACCCGAAAATGATTTTTGTCAAGTATACATATTTATGCAAAATAAGCAAACGCAAGTATACAAAAATAAAATTTACCTGCGGAGTAATCGAAAAAAGGCGGCAAAAGCCGCCTTTTTTCGTTTGATTTTTCCGATATTCCGGATAAACTTCCGGCAGACATTTTTGCCATCAAGGCTTTTTCATGGGAGCTACCATCCCGTAAAATTCGGATACATCAGCCGTTGCAGCAGCAAATAAGAATGCAGGCAATAACGAGAATCCAGATGCAGTTGTTGTTATCGAAAAGATTGCAAAGACAGTTCATATATATCCTCCCTCCGCCGCATATGCGGCTATTAGCGGCAAGTTTTGCCTACCTGATATATATTATGAGGGAAGATATTTTGTGTTAATTTTACAGACTTCGCTAAAAAAGCCGTTTATTTTCATTTTTTCTTTTTAGCCGTCTTTATTGCATATCCTATGGCAAAAATTCCGACCATTGCAATCAAATCAATATATATTTCAATAAATTTCACAGGCGTTATGAGAAATACATATGTGCCAACGGTATTGAAAAATCCCATTCCGAGCACACCGATGAGCTCTCCCGCTTCCTTTACGGAAACCTTGTCTGCAAGCGTTCCTATGGCGCAAAGCACCGTATACATCAGCGAAGTAATGAGCGGGACTATATGCGCTATGAGTATTCCCTGCAGCATAGTTGCCCTCTTTCGCGCAAAGAAAGCGCCGACAAAGCCCCAGCATACGAGTGTACCTACAAGCATAGACACGCCGAGCACGGATATTTTTTCAAGCGGGCGCACTATCGGTATTCCCCAGAGATATACATCCTTTATGGCTGTGCCGAGTATGAGAATGTAGACTGCCGAAGCAGCTATCGGTAAAAGTGCCATGAGTATCACCATAGGGTTTCTGAGCAGTTTTTTCATTTTTCGCTAAATTCCTTTCTTTGCTTTATAAATCATAAATTTCCACGGCATCGCCGAGGGCAAACGAATAGATAAATACATGGGAAACGGGTTTCCCGAACATTTTCTCGCAGGCATATTTGTAGTAGCCGAGCTGCAGACGGTGACGGCGGCGAAGCGTTTCCCTTATATACTCCGCGTCAGTGCCGCGGCGAAAGCTGTCGGTCTTATAATCTATGAGCACCGCTTCGCCGTTTTTATCGAAAATCACGCAGTCGATGACTCCCTGAACAAGCACTTCTTCGCCTGCATACAGCTTTTTCTTTTTCTCATCCTCGGTGAAAAGTGACGCGGGATAATTAAGGAGAAAACGCTTCTCCCGATATACATGCTTCGCCTCTCGTATCATCTTTGCCGTTTTTCCCGAGAAAAATGCCGCAAGCCTCCCGAGATCGAGCTTTTCCCTGTCCGAGGCAAAAAGATATCCCTGCTCTGCAAGGCGGTCTCTTTCCGCCTCTATGCCGCTGCGGTAGACATTGTCGAAATCGGCAAACTGCATAAAGGTATGCATCGCAGTGCCGCGCTGTGCCGCAGTGGCTTCCTCATCCGGCTCGTCCATGAGAAATTTCGGGATTTTTATCTCGGATGAGACTTCTTCGGTTCTCGCCTCTTCATATGACGCACTACCGTCATCCTCGTCGAAAATCGTCGGATAAAGCTTTGATACGGAAAGCTTCGATGGGATTTTTGTCATATCTCCGTATGCATATTCAAAATCAAGCCTGCGTATGGCGACCTCCGCCTGATACGGCAGGATATCGTCATTTGTCTGCGTTACCGCCGCGATATGCTCTGCCGTCTCACCGCTTAATTCCGCACGGACGGTTTTCAGCTTCATTTCGGGAGCATACGGGCAGGCACAGAGCAGCATATTCAGATAGTTCGGAGCCGTGGCGAGCAGATAGAGCGAATAAGCATCGTGCTTTATCGAAAATTCGGGTGAGCGTGCCGTATCGTATATATCCTCTGTCGCGGCGTTCGCTTTTGCGGGCACCTGCGCCGTTATGAAAAGACGCTCACGCGCTCTCGTCAGGGCAACATAGAGCAGGCGCGATTCCTCAAAAGATATTTCCGTTCTCCTTGCGCATATAAGCGAGCGGCGGAGCGGTGTATCGAGCAGATAAAATCCGTTTTCCGAAGGGATTTTCGGTGCTATGCCGAGCTCCGGACTGAAAAGCACGCCTTTTGCCGCGTCCTTATCCGATATGGCGGCGGCACAGTCGCAAAGGAAGCAAATCGGATATTCCAGCCCCTTGCTCGAATGTATAGTTGTTATTTTTACGCAGTCTGTGCGCTCCTCCGCGCCCTCCTGAGTTATCTTTTTACCGCTCTCGATGGCATCCTCTATAAAGCCGAGAAATGAATGAAGCCCGCATATATTTCCGCCGCCATAGTCCATCGACCAGCGGTAAAGCTGCATGAGATTTGCCCTTGCTATCTCCCTGCCGGCAGTATCGGTGTCGTTCGGCAGGCAAAGAAGCCCCGTCTCGGTATAAATCTGCCATATCAGCTTGTCCGCAGGGAGTGCGGATGCAAGCGCACGGTATTTTGCGTTATCCGAGAGAAAACGCTCCCCCTTTGCAAAGCCCGTGCTCTCGGTGAAGCTTTTCAGCGCCTCGTAGAGTGAGCCGCCGCCGTGGCTTCTTCTTATATATATCAGCTCATCGAGCGAAACACCGTAAAGCGGGCTTTTCAGCGTTGCCGCAAGGTACACGTCTTTCGACGGATTGTCTACGGTATTAAGAAGCGAAAAAGCGAGCAGAACCTCTGGATTTTCAAAGAAATCCCCTGTTCCCATGCTCTCGCAGGGTATTCCGTATTTTTTCAGCGCACGCTCATACTGCGGTGCTTTCCGCTCGGCACTGCGCAGAAGAATGGCAATATCGCCCGGCTTTATAAGCTCGCCGTCACGCTTCGGCTGACCTATGAGCGAGCGGATTTTCGCCGCCACATAATCAGCCTCGCTTGAAATATCGTCGGCGGCTGTCGTTTCCTTCTCCACCACGCAGATTTCGGCAGGGGCACTTCCCTCGCGCCTCCCGCAGACAAGGTGCTCGTCCTCACCGTAGCCGCTTGCCCCCTCGACATTCATCAGCTTGGAGAAAACCCTGTTTGCATAACCGAGAACCTCGGAGCAGGAGCGGAAATTTTCGGACAGAAAGACCTTTGCCTCCCCCTCTCCCATATCGGCGCGGTACTTTTTTGCACGGTCGGTCATCCCCTTGAAAATATCGGGTCTGCCGCCGCGGAAGCCGTATATACTCTGCTTGATATCGCCGACGGCAAAGAAATTGTCGCCACGCGAAACAAGCGAAAATATTTTATTCTGGACAGCATTTATATCCTGATATTCATCAACATATATCTCGTCAAACTGCTCCGTAACAGCACGCGCGATATCGGTTTTCGCATCGTTTTTCCTGTCCCAGAGCAAAGTGAGCGCATAGCGCTCCATATCGGCAAAAGTTATCAGCTTCTTTCGCCGCTTCTCCTCCGAAAAACGCGCGTCAAAAAGCAGGAGAAATCTCCTCAGGTCTGCCGCCGCCCGCGCGGTAAATTCAAAGGAAGCCGCGATATCCGCCGCCGAAAAACAGAAATATTCCGAGCGCAGGCTCTTCATTTCCGCCTTGAAAGCGTCCCTCTGCGCGACAAAAAACAGTATTTCGGGCGATTTTTCCGTGCCGCGCCTGAGCGTGCCTATTTTCGCGGGCGTATAGCCGTTTATCTTATCGCAAAGCTCGTCATAGCCCATATTTCCGGCATCAAGCGAACGCAGAAGCGCAAGCTCGCCCGAGAGCGTCTCCTCATAGGGAGCATACTCCGGATTTTCCCCTATATATGCCAGAGCGCGGGAGAAAATCTCCTCATAGTATTTAAAAGCCGAGCATAGATATCGCTTTATCGGCTCGCCCCAAGGGGTCGCCATGAAGTCCGCCTTTGCGGCGCTCATATAAAGCTCCGTATAATGAGAAAGCGACTCTATCCCGTCCGGCGTATCGCAAAGACTTCTGTAAAGCGCACCGACGGTTTTTTGCAGAGCCTCGTCATCCGTGGCACTGCCGAAGGTGTTTACAAAAAGGCGGAAATCCTCTATCGCGTATTCCCCGCTTATTTTTCCATCGTAGTAATCGGAGATAAGCTCCTCCGCCGTATCGGAAAATAAGCGGTTTTCCACGGTTTCATCCGCAGCATGAAAATCCGACGGCAAGCCCAGCTCGCGGAAATTTGCGCGTATCAGGTCAAGACAGAAGCTGTGCACCGTGCTTATCTTGGCACATGGCAAAAGCAGAGCCTGCCTGCGCAGATGCCTGTCGTCGGGGCTTTTCAGCTTCTCCTCTTCTATTGCTGCGCCTATTCTTCCCCTCAACTCGTCCGCCGCGGCCCGCGTGAAGGTCACTATCAGCATGCGCGAGATATCGGCGTGTATCCCGGGAGAGCAGATGCGCTCTATTATTCTGCGCGTCAGCACGGCTGTTTTTCCGCTGCCTGCCGCCGCCGCGACATATATATTCCTGCCGCTCGCTTCAATAGCATCTCTCTGCGCCGCAGTCCATTTTATTTCAGCCATGCCTTCCTCCTCCCGAAATCTGCAAAAATCACTTACATGCCTATCATATAGCCCGCTCCGCGGACTGTCTTTATCAGCTTGATATCAAATCTTTCGTCTATTTTTTCGCGCAGATATTTGATATAGACATCTACGACATTGCTCTTCATCTCGCCGTCCTCGCCGAGAAAAACAGTGCCTGCCTCTTCTCTCGAAACAGGTGTGCCCCTCTTTTCCATCAGCATAGCGAAAAGATTGAATTCCCTGCGCGACAGGAAAACCTTTTCTCCTTTTATATAGACGCATCGCTTTGTCCCGTCAAGAACTATGCCGAGCTTTCTCTCGGAGATATCGTTTTCCGTCTTTTCGCTCCTGCCGGAGAATATGACACCGTAAAGCTCGCTCATCCGAAAGGGTCTCGGCAGAATAAAGAAGCGGGAAAGCTCGCCGTCGTCTATTCCCCGAAGCTGTGCATCGGTACCGTAGAGCACGACCGGTATATCCGGAAGCCTCAAATCCGGCGAAAAACCGCCCGCATCGAGAAGCATCATATCGTATTCCTCCGCGGCGGAGAGCTCGGCGGGCGATTTTATCGCTGCCTCAGCGCCCTTCTCCGCAAGAGAAAGATAAAGCATTCTCGCATAGATCCTGTCATCAGATGCTATCAGTATTCTCATAAAAAAGCCCTCCGTTTCTTTAATTTCAGAGTGTCACGCCCGTGGCAGGCACCTTTATCTTTCTGCACGAGGCGGACTCCGGATATTTTTCGAGATTTACCGTGGCAAGTTCGAGCTTCTGCCCGCCCTTGAGCGTAAATATCTGCACGCCCGCAGAGGTTCTCGAGGTTTTCTGCGGGATGAGCTTGGAGCTTACCGTTATGCCCTTGCTCCCGCTCTTCATGAAAATATCAAAGCTCTTTCCCGCCTCCTCATAAAAAGCACCGACAAGCGGCGAATTTGTATTGAAAGCCTTTACCAGCTTCTTTCTCGGAGCCTTGGTCGCATAGGCAGATATCGGTATGCGCACAGCCTTTCCGTTTTCAAATACAAAGACAAGATTGTCCCCGCTCTCATAATCCACGTCCGTACGGATCAGCTTTATCTTCTCATCGCCGTCGCATTTCAGCTTTGCGGGCAGATAATCGCCGAATTCGCTCGCCTTGCAGTTTGAGAAATCGCTGACCTTGGCGCGGTACATATTTCCGAGCGTGCCTATGCACATAAGCTGTGAAACATTTTCGGCGTCGAGCGTTTCAAGCACGCTGTCACCCTCCTTGAGCTTCTGCTCGTCGTTTCCGCGCAGCGACTGGAGCGTTATCTTCTTGAAATAGCTCTCCTCTGTGAGCACAAGCTTTACATTGTAGTTCTCTATAAAGCTCTCGGCATCGTATTTCGGGAGCGTGTCCTCATAGACTATCATCGTCTTTCTGGGAATGCCGTACTTCTCTTTTATTTCCTCAAGCTGCTTTATTATTCTGCGCTTGAGCTTCGCATCGGAATCGATGACAGCGGATAGCTCCGCTATCTCTTTTTTCAGAGATTCTATTTCTTTTATACGTTCGATGATGTATTCGCGGTTGAAATTGCGCAGCTTTATTTCGGCAATATATTCCGCCTGTACCTCGTCTATCTTGAAGCCCGCCATCAGATTCGGTATAACATCCTTGTCACGCGCAGTCTCGCGGACTATCTTTATTGCCTTGTCAAGGTCGAGAAGTATCGTTCCCAGACCTACAAGCAGATGAAGCTTTTCGCTCTTTTTGTCCCTCTCGAAGATAAGCTCGCGGCGATAACAGCTCATGCGGAATTTTATCCATTCGAGCAGCATCTCCCGCACGCCGAGCTGGCGCGCCTCGTTATCCACGATAACATTGAAATTGCAGGCATAGCTGCTCTCAAGCGGCGTCTTTTTGAAAAGCTTCGCCATCACCTTTTCGGGGTCGGCACCGCGGCGCAGGTCAAGCGTCAGCTTGAAGCCGTGCAGGTCTATCTCATCGCGTACATCCGTCACCTCTTTGAGCTCGCCGCGCTTGATGAGGTCGGTAATCTTGGCGATAATCTGCTCTATCGTCACGCCGAAAGGAATCTCCAGCACATCAATGCAGTTTGACTCCTTGTCATAGACATAGCGCGAGCGCATATTGACAGAGCCTCTGCCTGTCTCATATATAGAGATAATATCCTCTTTATTATAAAGAATGGACGCACCGCTCGCAAAATCCGGCGCCTTTATCAGCTCCGATAGCTCCTCGCTCGTTATCTCGGGATTGCGCAGTGCCGCTATGGTGCCGTCGCATATCTCGGCAAGATTGAAGGACGATATTTCACAGGCGATGCCGACGGCAACGCCCGAATTGGGCGAAACGAGTATATTCGGAAAAGTCGTCGGCAGTATCGTCGGCTCGCGCATGGTGCTGTCATAGTTATCGACGAAATCGACGGCGTTTTTATCTATGCCCGAAAATATCTCGGCGCAGAATTTATCAAGCTTTACCTCGGTATAACGTGAGGCGGCGAAAGCCATCGTGCTGTACTGCTTGCCGAAGCTCCCCTTGGAATCGACAAAGGGATGAAGCAGTGTTTCGTTACCGCGAGTCAGACGCACCATTGTCTCATATATCGCCATATCTCCATGCGGATTGAGGCGCATCGTCTGACCCACAACATTCGCACTTTTTGTCCTTTGACCCGTCAGCAGTCCCATCTTATACATGGTATAGAGCAGCTTCCTGTGCGAGGGCTTGAAGCCGTCTATTGCGGGGATAGCGCGTGATATTATGCTCGTCATGACATACGGCATATAGTTTTTTTCTATTGTTTCCGTTATAGGCTGCAGCTTGACCTCCGCAATTTCCTGCGGCTCTTCGATCATCTGCTTTTTTCTTGATTTTGCCATTGCTTTCTCCTTTCCGCGCGATTAAACATCAGCCTGACCGAAGTAGAACTTGCCGTTTTTGGCGATGAAGGCTTTTCTCTCTTTCAGATTGTCGCCGAGAAGCGTATCGAAAATATAGTCCGTCGCTTCCCTGTCGTCGGGACAGATCTGGATGAGTCTGCGCGTCGCGGGGTTCATCGTCGTTTTCCACATCATATCGGGTTCGTTTTCGCCGAGACCCTTTGAGCGCTGAACGGTATATTTCACGCCTTTCAGCTTTTCCGTTATCTCCGCCTTTTCCTTTTCGTCATAGGCAAAGTATGTCTCGTCCTTGCAGGTTATCTCATAGAGCGGTGATTCCGCTATGAAAACAAGCCCCTCATCCACGAGCTTCGGAAGAAGCCTGTAGAAAAGCGTGAGCAGGAGCGTTCTTATCTGATAGCCGTCCTCATCGGCATCGGTACAGATGATTATCTTGCTCCAGCGCAGTGCCGAACGGTCAAAAGCCATCGGCGATTTTTTATTTTCCTTGTGCCCGCTCTCCAGCTCCATTCCGCAACCGACGGCATTCACGAGGTCCATTATGATATCGCTCTCGAGAATCTTCTTGTATGTGCTCTTCAGGCAGTTGAGCGTCTTTCCGCGAACGGGGATTATCGCCTGAAATTCCGCATCTCTGCCGAGCTTTACCGAGGTGAGTGCCGAATCACCCTCAACTATATAGAGTTCTCTTCTCGTCGGGTCCTTGGAGCGGCAGGAAACGAATTTGTTTATGCGGTTTGTCACGTCGTTTGCCGTCGTCATCTTCTTCTTGGCGCTGACGCGTGTATTTTCCGCTTCCTCGCGGCTGCGCTTGTTTATCAGCACCTGAGAAGCTATTTTTTCCGCCTCCAGCGGCTTCTCGCGAAAATAAAGCTCGAGATTTTCCTTCATGAAGTTTGTCAGCGACTCCTGAATGAAGGTATTCGTTATGCTCTTTTTCGTCTGGTTTTCATATGAAGCCTGCGTGGAAAAGCTGCTGATAATCAGTATCAGGCAATCGGCTATGTCGGCATAGCTTATCTTCTGCTCGCTCTTTGTATATTTGCCGGTCTGGCGCAGATATTTGTCTATGGCATATGTGAATGCGGCGCGGACGGCACGGTCGGGCGAGCCGCCGTATTCGAGATAGCTCGAATTGTGGTAATATTCAGTCAGGTGCGTCGTATTGGAAAAGCAGAAAGCTATCTGCGCTTTCAGGCGGTATTCGTCTCTGTTGTCGCAGTCTCTGCCCTTATCCTGCATATTCCAGACCACGGGAGCCGTGAGCGAGGTTTCGCCCGCCGCCGCGGCTATATAGTCGGCAATGCCGTTTTCGTAGTAATATTCATGCTCCTCGAAGGTTCCGTCCTCGTTTTCCCATCTGAAAACAAATTTCACCCCCGGATTTACCATTGCCTGCCTGTCCAGCATCGTGGTGTAGTATTCCTTGCCGACATTGATATCGGTGAAAACCTCCGAATCCGGCTTCCAGCAGACCGTGGTGCCTGTCTTTTTGTCCTTTTTGGTGAGCGGCGTTGCCGTCAGCTCGCCGACCGGACATCCCTTTTTGAAATTCATCTCGTACATTTCACCGTCGCGATACGAGCGCACCTGCATATATTCCGAGGCGTACTGCGTGGATGCGGCGCCGAGTCCGTTGAGTCCGAGAGAAAATTCATATGAGGAATCCTCACCGCCGACATTGTATTTGCCTCCCGCGTAAAGCTCGCAGTAGACAAGCTCCCAGTTGTATCTTCCCTCTGCTTCATTATAGCCGAGCGGCACGCCGCGACCGAAGTCCTCAACGCATATGCTGAGGTCTTTATATGCGGTGACATTTATCAGATTGCCGTAGCCGGCACCCGCCTCATCGACAGCGTTTGACACTATTTCAAAAACGCTGTGGCGGCATCCGTCTATTCCGTCCGAGCCGAAAATAACGGCAGGGCGAAGGCGCACTCTGTCCGCTCCTTTTATAGACGATATACTGTTATTGCCGTAGTCCTTGCTCTTGCTTGCCATTTTTTACGAAAACTCCTCATGTATTTTTTCTTTCCGCCGCGGGAAATTTCAATATAATATTGATTTATTTACAAAAATCAGTATAATTAGTATAGTACTTGAGTTTATTCTACCATATATTGTTATAAATATCAAGAAGTTTTTTCAAAAGTTCGGGGGCAGATCATGATAAAAAAGGTTTTTTCCGATGAAAATATAGAGTTTTTTGCCGTGCTTCCCTTTGATAAGTGCGAGGTCACTCGCCCCGATTTCATTTCCCGCAGGGGCATCGACATTGCGGAGGTAAAGAGCGCCGTTATGTTTCTTGTGCCGTATATCGCGGGCGACGACGGCGATGGCAATATATCGCTCTATGCGCGAAGCCTCGATTACCATAGCTACTGCGATTCGCTCTTTTCCCGCATATGCGCAAGGCTTGAGGAATGCTACGGCAGGCACTTTTGGGGCTTTGCCGACAAATCACCTCTCTCGGAAACATACACGGCGGCGTGCGCGGGACTGGGCATAATCGGCGACAATCACCTGCTCATAAACGAAAAATACGGCTCCTTTGTCTTTATCGGGGAAATTCTTTCCGAGGTGCCGGCAGAGGAACTGGGCTACGACGGGCGCGAGCCTGTCACAGGCGGCTGCCTGCACTGCGGCAAATGCAAAGCCGCCTGCCCGATGACGGAAAGCGGCATGGACTGCCTTTCCGCCGTAACACAGAAAAAAGGCGAGCTGACGCCTGAAGAAGCGGCATACATCCGGAAATACGGCAGCGCATGGGGATGCGACATATGCCAGACGAGCTGTCCGCTCGTGCGCCGCGTAACAGAGCGCGGCACGAAAACGCCGATAGAGTTTTTCTGTCGCGACAGGATATCAATGCTCACAATTGAAAGAGTAAACGAGATGAGCGATGAAGAATTTGCCTCCCGAGCCTTTTCTTGGCGCGGCAGAAAAACGATACTGCGCAATCTCGCGCTTTTCGAGGGACAAAGCGGCAAAAACGAATAGAAATGCCTCATTTTACGCATGATTTACAATAATATCTGGCTTATTACAAATCGGAGAGACCCATGAACAAAGAGCTTCGTGCATTAAAGCGTGAAAACAGAAAACTGCGAAAGCAAAACGAATATCTCACCCATCGCATCGATATGCTTTCCGGTGCAAAGCAGGGCGGTGCTCAGGCGCAGATACACAAGAAAATGCGCCTGCAAAGCGCCTCGGGCTTCTGGGCATACAATCTGCTCAGGATAAAGAGCACCGCCGCATACGCGATATATGATAAGGCGATGTTTACCCTGCGCAAATATGTTTTCGCTTCAAATCTCATCCTCATAGCAAAATATATCATCGCGATAGTTCATGGGAGCGTCGCGCTCGTCGTGGCGGCAGGCGTGCTCGCCGTCACCCTGCCCGTGCTGGGACTTATGACGCTTTCGGCTTTTCTCGTCGGTCTTATCCTGCAACGCAAATGGAATACATTTTTTCGCGGATATCTTCGCGGCAAAAGAGTTTATCTCTTCTTCCATATCCGCCGCGGCAGGAGCGAAAAATATTATCTCGATATGGCAACGGCTCTCGGAGAAAACGCCGTGATACTCGTCGTCAGCGACTCGCTCTTCACGGTAAAGGATGTCTGCGTTTCGCATTCTCGCTCCTGCGACAATATCTATTATATCTACTCTGGCTACTATTTCATGCTGAAAAAGCTTCTGCGCTCTCACGATATAGAAACGGCGGCGCAGATATACTGATAAAAAACGATTGCAATAAGGAGGAAAAGGCATATGGTCAGCTTCATATACGGCAGAAGCGGCTCGGGAAAGAGCGAGCTTCTCTTTGACATAGCCGAAAAATCGGCGCAAAGCGGCAGGCATGCCTATTTTCTCGTGCCGGACAGAGAGGCTGTCAATGCCGAGCGCACCGCGGCAAAGCGAAATCTCGGCGCAGATCTCGATATCATCACCTTCACTCGGCTCTGCGATTTTGTTTTCCGCAGATACGGCGGAATCTGCAAAACATACATAGAAAACGGCGCAAAAAGGATTCTCATGCGCCGTGCGCTCACTTCCCTCTCGCCCGCACTTTCCGTTTACGGCGGCATATCGGATTCCGATACAAATGCCGTAAACGAGCTTGTGAAGCTCCGCTCGGATATGATGCGCGGCAAGGTTACGCCGCAGGCGCTCATGGCGGCATCGGAAAAGCTCGCCGAAAATACACGCCTCTGCGGCAAGCTCTCCGATATCGCGCTCATCTCCTCCAAATACGATGCGCTTGTCGCCGAGAAATATAACGATCCCGACTCCGCGCTCTCGGAAGCGGCGGACAAGCTCCGCGCCGGCGGATTTTTCGTCGGTTGCGATGTTTTCGTCGATTCGTTCGCTTTCTTTACAAAGGAGCAGTATGAGATAATCTCCGAAATTTTCCGTCAGGCGGAGAATGTCTGTATCACGCTCGCCTATGACCCGACCGAGGATGCCGCGCTCGCTCCTTTCTATAACATAAACGAAACGGGCAGGCGGCTCCGCGCCTCAGCCTGTGAAAACGGATGCACAACTCTTCCCGATACGGTACTGCGTGAAGCTCCGCGCTTTTCGGCGCCCGAGCTTTCATATCTCGCGCTGAATCTCTGGCATGAACCGAATGTCAAGCCGAAATACGAGCCGAAGTGTAACGCACTGCGCGTCATATGTGCCGCAAACAAGACAGAAGAAGCGCGCGCCGTCGCCTGCGATATAGCAAGACGCGTGCGGCTCGGCGCCAGATATCGCGATTTCGCAATAATTTCGCGCAGGCGCGACGACTATGCGGGCATAATCGACGCAATGCTCCGAAGCTATGAGATACCGTATTTTCTCTCGTCGCGCTCGGATATCATGCGGCTCTCGCCGATACGCTTCGTTTTCGCGGCGCTCGAAATATGCCGCCGCGGCTTCAGCCTCGAAAATGTCACGGCTTATATCAAGACAGGACTTCTCGATATTCCCGATGAGTCCCTCGGTCTTTTTGAAACATATATCACCCGCTGGAATATACACGGCGCGCGTTTCACCGACGGCGCGGCATGGACAATGAATCCCGACGGCTACGGCACCGTGGCAAATGAAGAAACGGAGCGCAGGCTCGTCGAGATAAATTCTGTAAAAAATGCCGTCATCGCTCCTCTTCATATGTTCTGTGCAGAGGCGGGAAAGAAGCAGAGCGTGCGCGAGCATTGCCGTGTGCTTTTCGATTTCATATCGTATATGCGCATACCGGAAATGACGGAAAAGCTCTGCCGTGCGCTCACGGATGCGGGGGAGGCGGGCATTGCCGCCGAGCTTTCACAGGCGCATGGGCTGATCTGCGATATGCTGGACAGTCTCGTCGCATGCTCGGGCGACACCGACGTAACCTGCGAGGGCTTTACCTTCATGCTCCGAATGATGGCGCAGGATAAGGATGTCGGCAATATACCCACCTCCGTAGACGAGGTGCTGATAACGGAAGCGGGAGCCTCAAACTCCGAAAATGTGAAGCACGTCTATGTTATCGGTGCGGCAGAGGGCGTTTTTCCCGCCGCGGTGACAGAAGAAAGCTTCTTCTCCGAGCATGAGAAAAAGCTACTCTCCGATATCGGCATAGATATAAGCACGCGGCTGGAAAACAAGCTTGCGGACGAGCTTTTCTTCTTCTATTCCGCGGTATGCTCGGCTTCAGATACACTGACGGTGACTTATCCGCGATATATCAGCGGGGAGAAAGCGGCAAAATGCGCCCCGCTCCGCCGCATGCTCGAAATGTTTCCGAAGCTTCGCGAGGAGCGCTTTGACGATGTGCCGACAGCGGAGCTTATCGAGCGTCCGCTCCCTGCCATGGAATATGCCGCTTCTCTTTCCGGCGCTCTCGGAGAAAAGCTGCGTGCGTATTTCCTTTCAAACGAAAAATATGCCCCGAGGCTGAAATACGCGGGCGAGCCGCTCTCGGCAAAGGAGTGCCGTCTCACTCCCGAATGCACGGGAGAGCTTTTCCCCGAGAGAGTGAATATCAGCTATTCGCGGCTGGAAAAATACATAAGGTGCAATTTTTCGTATTTCTGCGATTACGAGCTGAAAATAGCCGACTGCACAAGGATAAAATTCGGTGCGCTCGATATAGGAAATTTCATGCACAAGCTGCTTGAGGAAACAGCAAAATTCGTCCTCGATTCGGGCGAACACGACGCGGCGAAAACAGACGCATATATCCGTTCGCGGGCAGAGGAATACCTGCGCAAAACCGCCGGCGGAGAGGATTTTATCTCGGGCAGACTCCGCCATATTTCGGATAAGCTCTGCCGCAGTGCCGCCGCCTTTGTCTCCGATATGGTGCACGAATTTGACCAGAGCGGCTTCCGCGCGGTCGATTTTGAAGCAGGCATAGGTACGGGCGAAGGAAGCATCCCGCCGATGAAGCTCGAAGATGAAAACGGCAGGGTTTCTCTGCGCGGAGTCATCGATCGAGTGGATACACTCGAGGGTGACGACGGAAACCTGTATGTGCGCATAGCCGACTACAAAACAGGCACAAAAACCTTCGATATGAATAAAATCCGCGAGGGCTTTGACCTGCAGATGCTGCTCTATCTCTTTTCCGTCTGCGAAAACGGCGAGCGGCGCTACGGCAAAAAGCCTCTTCCCGCAGGTGTGCTCTACATCGGCGTAAAGCCTCCGCAGAAGAGCGGACACATCGGCGAAGAAGCCGAAGCCGATTTCGCCCCCGTGAAGAGCGGCATTCTCATAAACGACGAAAAAGTTCTGCGCGAGATGGAGCGAAATCTCGAGGGGCATTTTATACCGATAACGGAGAAAAATCTCGCCTCGGGCAAGGGTCTGCTCACGCGCGGGGAATTTGAGAGCCTGCGCGGCGATGTACGGAATACCGTGCTCGCATTTGCCGCAAAACTGCGCTCTGGCGAAGCTTGCGCCGCGCCTGTTTCGGATGGGGACACCGACCCATGTGAATACTGTAAAAACAAAGCGATATGTCGCGCCGCCTCAAAAAGCCGTGCGCGTAGAAAATAAGCGAAAACCCAAGGAGGATAAGCCACATGGCTATACCGGAGAAAATACTTAAAAAAGTTGAAAAGCCCGCCAGATACACGGGCGGCGAATGGGGACAGACGATAAAGGACAAAAAGGATATTGATATCCGTTTTGCCTTCTGCTTTCCCGATACATACGAGATAGGAATGTCCAATCTCGGCATACGCATACTCTACGATGTGCTCAATGCACGTGCGGACACATGGTGTGAGCGAGTCTACGCTCCGTGGACGGATATGGAAAAATATATGCGCGAATACGATATCCCGCTCTTCGCGCTCGAAAGCGGCGATCCGCTCCGTGAATTTGATTTCATAGGCTTTACGCTCCAGTATGAGCTTTGCTACACCAATATGCTGAATATGCTGTCGCTTTCGGGCGTGCCGATACGCTCCGCCGACCGCGATGAGAGTATGCCCATAGTCGTCTGCGGCGGCCCCTGCACATATAACGCCGAGCCGATGGCGGATTTCATCGACCTATGCCTCATCGGCGAAGGCGAAGAGGAAATAGACGAGCTGATGACCATATATGCAAAGCATAAGAAAAAGGGCTTCGTAAAGGAAGATTTTCTCCATGAATGTGCAAAGCAGGAGGGCTTCTATGTTCCGTCTTTCTATTCCGTCGAATACAATGATGACGGCACGGTAAAGAAATATACGCCGAAATACGACGATATCCCGACGAAGATAAAAAAGCGCATTATAAAAGATATGGATACGGTGCGCTTCCCGAAAAAGGTAGTGATGCCTTTCATCGACACGGTGCATGACCGCATCATGCTCGAGGTATACCGCGGATGTATACGCGGATGCCGCTTCTGTCAGGCGGGTATGATTTACCGCCCCGTGCGCGAGAAATCCGTGGAAACGCTCTGCCGCGAGGGCAAAACGCTCGCCGACTGCACCGGCTATGACGATATCTCCCTCATTTCGCTGAGCATCAGCGACTATTCTCATATAAACGAGCTGACCGACCGCCTGCTCGAATGGACAAACGAGCGCAAAATTTCGCTCTCGCTTCCATCTCTGCGCGCCGACAGCTTCACAAAGGAGCTGATGGATAAGGTTTCGAGCGTGCGCGCAGGCGGACTTACGTTTGCTCCCGAGGCGGGGACACAGCGCCTGCGCGATGTCATAAACAAAAATCTCGCAAAAGAGGACCTGCTCCGCGCCTGCCGCGTGGCTTTCTCGGGCGGCAAGAGCCAAGTCAAGCTCTATTTCATGCAGGGTCTGCCGACGGAAACGGACGCCGATCTCGACGGCATCTATGAGGTTGCCGAGAGTGTTATCGATACATATTATCAGACGCCGGACAGACCGCGCAAGGCACCGCTCGTCACAATCTCCGCCGCCTGCTTCATTCCGAAGCCGTTCACGCCTTTTCAGTGGGAACCGCAATGCGATATGGCGGAGCTTGAGAGAAAACAGCGTTATCTCGACGGCGTGATAAATGACAGAAAGGTGAAATACAACTATCACGACGCAAAGGTAAGCCGCATAGAAGCCGTCTTTGCCCGCGGAGACAGAAAGCTCTGCGCCGCAATGGAGGAGGCTCACCGCCGCGGCATGGTATTCGACAGCTGGGAGGAGCATTTCGACTATGAGAAGTGGCTCGAGGTTTTCGCGGCAGTGGGCATAGACCCCGCATTCTACGCAAACCGCGAGTTCGGCGAGGACGAGGTTCTCCCATGGGATATAATAGATATAGGTGTAACAAAGGAATTTCTGCTTCGTGAGCGCCACCGCGCCCATGAGGGAAAAACCACGGAAAATTGCCGCAATGCCTGCAGCGGTTGCGGCGCAAACAGTCTCGGAGGTAAAACATCATGGTGCCCGAAAGCAAAAAAATAAGAGTAATGTTTTCCAAAACGGGAGCGCTGAAATTCATCTCTCATCTCGATATGAACAGAACGATGAAAGCGGCTTTTCTCCGCTCGAAATTGCCGATTTGGTATACGATGGGCTTCAATCCCCATCCGAAAACGGTATTTTCCCTGCCGCTTTCCGTCGGCGTCTCCGACCTCTGCTGCTTCATGGATTTCAAGATAACGGAAGAGGTTTCGCATGAGGAAATCTGCCGCGCGCTGAATGCCGCCTTCCCCGAGGGACTTCACGCGCTCGAAGCCTACGAACCGCAGACCAAGCTCTCGGATATCGGCTGGTCGGAATATGAGATAAGCATCGAAGCGATCGGCGCAAACACTTCATCGGAAGAAAAGATAAAGGCGGTTTTCGCAGCACCTATGGTGATAGAGAAAAACTCAAAGGCAGGCATTAAAACGGTCGATATAGCGCCGCTCTGCGAGCTTGTGCAGTGCCGCGCCGAGGGAGACAAAATAATCCTTCGGCTCCTGCTCTCCTCTACGGAAAACGAATTTGTAAATCCCCGCTTCCCGATAGAATGTATATCAAAGGCGCTGGAGGAGATTCCCGCCGATGCCGATACGGATATCTGCCGCACTGCGGTATATCTCGCCGACAGGAAAACATATTTCAGATAAGCGCAAGGCGCAAGGAGGAAATAAAAATGACAAAACAGCCCGATGAAAGAAAAGCACTGCTCTTTTCCGCGGTGCTCTCGCTGAAGACGCCCGAGGAATGCGAAAATTTTTTCTGTGATCTCTGCACAAAAACAGAGCTTCGCGAGATGACCAAGCGCCTCTGGGCGGCAAAGCTCATACTCGAGGGAAAGAAATATTCCGAGATAGTTGAGGAAACAGGACTCAGCACAGCGACAATTACCCGCGTAAACGGCTCACTCCGCGACGGAAGCGAAGGCTATATGACCGTCCTCTCCCGCATACTCAAAAATACGGAGGAAGTCAAATGAGCGAAATATACAGCGCGCTCGCGCCGCACTACGACAGACTGATGCAGGATACGGATTATTCCGCATGGTGCGATTTCTATGAAGCCTGCTTTGAGAAATACGGCGTGGATACCCCTGCCGCGATAGTCGACCTCGGATGCGGCACGGGAAGCATCTCCATAGAACTGGCAAAGCGCGGGCACAGCGTGACAGGGCTTGATACGAGCGAAGAAATGCTCACTCTCGCATACAAAAAAGCCGAAGAAGCGAAAGTAAAGCTTCTCCTGCTCTCGCAGAATATGACCTGCTTTGACAGCGGCACGCATACGGATGCGGCGCTCTGCTGCTTTGACGGGATAAATTATCTTGCAGATACGGGCGAGGTCTGTTCCTGCTTCTGCTCGGCATATGAAAATCTGCGCGGCGGCGGACTTTTCATCTTCGATATCTCAACGCCCTACAAATATGAAAATATCCTCGCAGACAACAGCTTTGTTTACGAATACGAGGATTTGTTCACTGTTTGGGAGAGCTTTTATAATAAGAAAAGCGGAGTATGCGACTTCGACCTGACTTTCTTTACAAGGCACAAAAACGGGCTTTGGGAGCGCACGGACGAATATCAGTGCCAGCGCAAATACAGCGAAAAAACGATAATTTCTCTCCTGAAAAAATCCGGTTTTGAGCTGCTCGAAAAAGCTTCGGATATATATTTCTCGCCTGTCACGGCGACAAGCGAGAGAGAGTTTTTCATCTGCAAAAAGAAGGTGTAATCTATGGAAAAATACAATGTTACCCGCGCAATGACGCGTGACGGCTCGGCGAGGATTCTCGTGATAAACTCACGGGATATCGTAAACCGTGCCATCGAATATCACCATACCGAGCCGACAGCGACGGCGGCTCTCGGCAGAATACTCACGGCAGCTTCGCTGATGGGAACGATGCTGAAGGAAAAGGAGGACAGCCTCACTCTTCGCTTCAAGGGTGACGGACCGCTCGGCAGTGCCGTTGCGGTATCGGATTACAAGGGTAATGTCCGCGGCTACATCATGCATCCCGAGGTCGATCTGCCGCTCAAGCCGAACGGCAAGCTCGATGTCGGCGGCGGCATAGGTCACGGAACGCTCTCCGTTGTGCGCGACGACGGCACGGGAGAGGCTCACGTAGGCTCCACGGCTATTGTCAGCGGCGAGATAGCGGAGGATATCTGCGCATATTTTGCAAAGAGCGAACAGATACCGACGGTATGCTCTCTCGGCGTGCTCGTAGATAAGGACAAAACCTGCAAGGCGGCAGGCGGAATACTGATACAGCTTCTTCCCTTTGCCGATGAGGAGACTGTCGATAAAATAGAAAAGAACGTGCCGCTGCTCTCCAATATTTCCCTGCTCTTTGACGCGGGTATGACAAACGAAGCGATAATCGACCGCGCCATGGCAGGCATAGAATACGATATTTTCGATGATTTCACGGCGGAATACCGTTGCTCCTGCTCGCGCGAGCGCATACTCGGCGCAATATCCAGCTTCTCGGAAAAGGAGCTGGACGAAACCTTCGGCGACCTGCCCGAAATAGAAGTCTGCTGTCACTTCTGCGATAAGAAATATTACTTTTCGCGAAAAGAAGTCGAAGAACACAAAAAAGCAAGAGAGGAAAAGAAAAATGGATAATTTCAGCGAAAGAAAAAACAAGGAGCTCTTTGAAAAGGTCTCCGAAAAGCAGCTTAAATACGCAAAGAAAACCATGCTTCTGATTTTTGTTCTGATAGGAGCAATATTTCTCATAATGGGTCTTGTGCTTATAGCCTGCGATATCCGCGATGCGGAAAACGGCGTTCTTGTCGGCATAATTTTCGCGCCGCTGGGAGCATTTTTCATACTTCTGGGGCTGACACTGCGCTTCGCTGTGCCGAGAACCTACAACTATGAAAACTACAAAAAGCGCATGGAAAAATACGGTTATTATGTAAGCACATATGATATGTATATCACCGTCGCTCTTCAGGAGGAACGCATAGCCGAACTTGAAAAGAAGGTAAAAGAGCTTGAAGAAAGGCTCTGAAAAACGGAGGAAAAGAAATGAAAAGCAAAGCCTGCATCATGACATTCCGCCCATTCAATATTCCCGCGGTATACAGCGATGATATGCTCGCACGTCTCGCAGAAGAATTTGATATGCTTCCGTATATCTGCTCAAAGGATGACTTTCCCGCGCTCGAGGACGAGCTGCAAAAGGTAGAGTATATCTTCTCCACATGGGGAATGCCCGCGCTTTCCGAGGAGGAGATAAGGCGATATCTGCCGAGGCTGAAGGCTGTTTTCTATGCTGCGGGTACCGTCCAGCAGTTTGCGCGTCCGTTTATCTCGTGCGGAGTTGATATATTTTCCGCATGGGCGGCAAATGCCGTGCCTGTAGCAGAGGTTGCCGCCTCGGAAATTCTGCTTGCCAATAAGGGCTTCTTCCGCCGCGAGGTAAAATGCCGCGCGGACTGGCAAAATGACGACCGCGAGCGGCTCTATCCCGGCAATTTCCGCACGCGCGCAGGCATACTGGGCGCCGGCATGATAGGCACTATGGTGATAAACCATCTGCGCCGCCATGAACTTGAAATATATGTTTTTGACCCGTTTCTCCCCGATGAAAAAGCGGCGGAGCTGGGCGTCACAAAGACGGGACTGCATGAGGTTTTCGCCTCCTGCAATGTCATCTCGAATCACCTTGCAAACAATGAGCAGACAAAGGGCATGATAGACCGCTCCTGCTTTGACCTGATGGGAAAAGCCGCTGTTTTCATAAATACAGGCAGGGGCGCGCAGGTGAATACCGCCGACCTTATAGCGGCAATGAAAGCCTGCCCCGAGCGGCTTGCCCTTCTCGATGTCACCGATCCCGATGAGCCGCCCGCAGAAGAAAGCGAGCTTTATCGCCTTCCGAATGTGCGTCTCACACCGCATATAGCGGGCAGTATCGGAAACGAGCCGCGCCGCATGGCGGAATATATGTTTGCGGAATACAAAGCTTATTCCGAAGGCAAACCCACAAAATACAAAGTAACGGCAAAAATGCTTGAAACCATGGCATGAGGAGGTTATAATCATGCATCCTTTCGAACTGAAAATACCGAATACATTCCATTATCAGACACTTGATGAGATAGACTACGACGCGAGAAAGCGCGGGCTTCACATCCCGTTTTCGCGCGACCTTTCGCCGCTTGCCGTAAAGCCGGCTGTGCACACGCGTGCGGGCGATATCGTGCTTTCAAATTCGCTCTCCGTCCATCCGATGGAGGGCTTTGACGCGGACGAAGCAGGTGCGCCCTCTGCTCTCACCGAGCGCAGATATCTGCGCTTTGCGCACTCCGGTGCGGCACTTATCTGGTCGGAAGCGATAGCCGTCTGTCCCGAGGGACGCACTTCGGACAGGCAGCTCATGATTACCGAGGAAAATAAAGAGAAATTCCGCGCCATGATAGCCGAGGTAAAAAAGGTGACAGGCGCTCCGCTCATCGCCCAACTCACCCATTCGGGCAGATTTTCGCATAACAGTGCCACTCCCTATCCGCTCATCGCCACGCACAGCAAACCCATAGAGAAATACCGTCCTCTCCCCGATGGGACACCGCTCCTGACCGACGAATATCTCGACAGCCTTCCGGAAAAATATATTGCCGCGGCAAAACTGCTGATATGGGCAGGCTTTGACGGAGTAGACATCAAGGCGTGCCACCAGTATTTGCTCGGCGAGCTTCTTTCGGCATATACGAGAGAGGGCAAATACGGCGGAAGCTTTGAAAACAGAAGCCGTCTCATGCTCGATATAACAAAGCTGATAGCCGAAAACACCGACAAAAGCGTTATCCTCGCTTCCCGCCTCGGCATATGCGATATGATAGCGAAGCCCTATGGCTTCGGAATGGCGGACGATGGGCAAACGCCCGATTTCACCGAGGCAAACGAGCTTATCGGAAAGCTCTCGGCGCTCGGCGTTTCGCTTATCGATATGACCATGGGAAGCCCGTACTTCAATCCGTATATCAACCGCCCGCAGAATAAGGGCGAGAGAATACCGCCCGAGCATCCGCTCGTCGGCGTAGACCGTCTCATCCACGGAGCGGAGGCAATTCAGAAGGCAAATCCCTCCGTCGCCGTCGTCGGCACAGGCTACAGCTACCTGCGCGAATTTGCGCCGTATGCCGCGGCAGGTGCGCTTGAGAGAGGATATTCCACTCTCGTCGGCTTCGGCAGAATGGCTTTTGCCTACGACCGCTTTGCAGACGATTTCATCTCGGGAAATACAGACAAAAGCAAGGTCTGCCTTGCCTGCAGTAAATGCACGGAGATTATGCGTGCGGGCGGCACTACGGGTTGTCCCCTGCGCGATCAGGAAATCTATCTGCCGATATATCGCAGGCTCTGCATGAAAAAATAAGAAAGAGGGTGCTTTTATGGAAAGAAAAATCGTCATAGTAACGGGAGCATCGCGCGGCATCGGAAACGGTATTGCCACAGCACTTGCCGCCGAGGGCTTTACGCTCGTCTGCGTTCAGCAGAGCGAAAACGAGGAATATATGAAAGCTATCCGCGCACTCTCGCCCGAGTCTGTCTGCATACGCGCCGATATATCAAAGGCAGATGACGAAGCACGCATCATAGATACGGCAATCGAACGCTTCGGCAAGATAGATATTCTCGTAAACAATGCGGGCGTAGCACCGAAGGAGCGCGAGGACATCCTCAATATGAGCCGCGAGAGCATGGACAGGCTTCTCGATATCAATCTGAAAGGCACATTTTTCTTAACTCAATACTGCGCAAACAAAATGACAGAGCTCGGCTTTGGAGAGGCTATCATCAATATCACCTCCATGTCGGCATATACCTCGAGCACGAGCCGCGGTGAATACTGCATCTCAAAGGCGGGACTCTCGATGGTGACAACGCTCTTTGCCGACCGCCTTGCCGAATACGGTATAAATGTCTATGAGGTGCGTCCCGGCATAATCAAAACGGATATGACGGCGACGGTGAACGAAAAATACGACAGACTCATCGGCGAGGGGCTGCTCCCGATAAAGCGCTGGGGTTATCCCGAGGATATCGGGCGTGCCGTCGTCGCGCTGGCAAAGGGCTATCTTCCTTATTCCACGGGCGAAGTTATAAATATAGACGGCGGCTTCCATATCCGCCGCCTGTAATCGGAGGGTAAAATGAACTTTTCTCTTGTCGATTCGGGAATTCCCCGCCGCTCTTTTCGCGCCGTTATAGTCGGGAGCGGAGCGGCGGGCTACAATGCCGCAAGAAAGCTTTATGACCTTGGCGTGCATGACATAGCCATAATCACCGAGGGCGAGAAAATGGGCACCTCGCGGAATACAGGCTCCGATAAGCAGACATATTACAAGCTGACGCTTGCCGGCGGAGATGGCGATTCCGTTTCCGATATGGCGGAAACGCTCTTTTCGGGCGGTGCCATGCACGGAGATATCGCTCTCGCGCAGGCGGCAGGCTCGGCGCGGTGTTTTTTTGAGCTTGTCTCTCTCGGCGTGCCTTTTCCCCATAATGAATACGGCGAATATGCCGGCTACAAGACCGACCACGATCCCCGCATGCGCGCGACCTCCTGCGGTCCTTACACCTCAAAATATATGACCGAGGCGCTTGAGTGCGCCGTGAAAAGCAAAAACATCTCGATTTTCGACGGCTACCGCGCCGTGAAAATACTTCGCGGCGGCGGCAGAGCCTGCGGCATCGTCGCGCTTTGCCCTGCGCTGATAAATGAGAAAAACCGCTACGGCATGGCAGTTTTCCTTGCGGATAATGTCATATGGGCGACAGGCGGACCCTCTGCCATATATTCCGAGAGCGTCTATCCCGAGAGCCAGACCTGTGCGCACGGCATGGCTTTTGAAGCGGGCGCCGCGGGGATCAACCTGACGGAATCGCAATACGGCATAGCTTCTCTCGGCTTCCGCTGGAACCTCTCGGGGACATATCAGCAGGTTATCCCGCGGTATTTCTCCATTGATGAAAACGGAAACGAGCATGAATTTCTCACGGATTATTTCCCCGACACGGGTGAAATGCTCGGCGCGATATTTTCAAAGGGCTATGAGTGGCCCTTTGACCCGCGCAAAATATTTCGCGGCGGCAGGCGACTCTCTTCGCTCATAGATCTCGCCGTTTTCTCGGAAAAGCGCCGCGGCAGACGCGTATTCATGGACTTCCGCCGCAATCCCGCCGCTTCCGAGCATGGCGGCTCGCTTGATTTTTCCCTGCTACCGGACTATGCACGCAAATATCTCGAAAAATCGGGGGCGCTTCTGCCGCTTCCCATCGACCGTCTGCGTAAAATGAACGAACCCGCTGTCTCACTCTATCGCGAGCATGGCATAGACATCACGCTTGAGCCGCTTGAGATAGCCGTCTGCGCTCAGCATAACAACGGCGGGCTTGACGCGGACATATGGAGTGAAAGCACTGCGCTTGCCGGATTTTTCCCGATAGGCGAATGTGCGGGAACATTCGGAGTATATCGCCCGGGCGGCACGGCACTCAACGCAACGCAGGTCAGCTCCATGCGTGCCGCGGAAAAGATTGCAGGGAGTGCGCCCGTGACAAAGCCCGATGAAAGCGAAACCTCACGCGATATCGCCGATATGATATCGTTTTTCGATATACTTTCCCGCCCGAGAATAAGACTGCCGCGGGAGGAAATTTTCGCCCGCAGGAAGGAATACGGCAGGATAATGAGCGAATGCGGCGCCTTTGTGCGCTCACCTGCCGCCGTTTCGTCGGCAATATCGTCTGTGCGCTCGTGCATAAGATCCTTTGAAGCCGACTATGCGGGAGCGGCACCCGCGCTCATGCCGGAGGTCATGATAAACCGCGACATTCTGATAACGGCGCTCGTCTATCTCGGCGCAATCGAAGATTACATCGCGCACGGCGGCAAAAGCCGCGGGTCGTATCTTGTCACAGAGAGAAGCATCGATGAACTTATCGCCGAGGGGCGCGATATCGAAACGGACGAGGAGCAATTTTCGCAGGTGCAGACAGCGCTTTACTCAGGCGGCGAAATGAAATATGCCTTTTCGCCCGTGCGCCCCATCCCCGAGCGCGAGCTTTGGTTTGAGAATGTATATAATGAATATAGAAAAAGCTCGGTAAAAACTCCCCTTTCACATAAGTCATAACCACCGGCAAAGCCGGTGGCTTGCACAGCCCTATAAGGGCAATGGTACTGGCAGGGCTGAAAGCCCTCTGAAAAAGTCTGACATTTGCAAATTTGCACTGCAGTCGCAAATGCGGCAACAACTACTTTTCGCCTCACTTGTGTAAAGGGAGGCGCCGAGCAACGCGAGGCGGAGGGATTGCAAAATTCACGTGACAGAAACAATCCCTCAGTCGCCTGCGGCGACAGCTCTAAACCTGTCTCGGCGTCGCCGAGACGGGAGCATAAGGCGGCAGCCGCAGGCTGACGGATGAGGCGTTTATAAATAATTTATGACAATTTTGCTTCAATATTCCAATTTTACTCCTCATCCACCGCTATCGCGGTCCCCCTTCTCCCGCAGGAGAAGGCTATACGAAAAAATGCTTTTATCTGTTTTTGCAGTGAAAATACTTTTTCGACAGACTGACAAAAATCCCGCGATTTCTCGCGGGATTTTTGCTTCCTCCTTTTGTCTCCCGAAAGGAGGTTTTTATGTTCGATTATTTGCCGCTGACTGACTTAACAACATTTGTTATCTCGTTTACAGAGAGAGTAGCAAGGGGCAGACAGAGGCAATTGCCGCAAGCATAGCCTGCTTTTGCCAGCTCATCATAAACCTTGTTTACATCTTCGTTCTCCTGAACATCCTTGACAAAGCCCTGCATGGTGTTGCTCTTGTTGTAGGCTTCGGTCAATTCCTTTGTGGACTTGAATTCAATGATAAGCACGGAGGCGAGACCGTCTGTCTTTGTGAGCATGTGAAGCTCTACTGCATACTCTTCCTGTTCGAGCTCTGCTTTGACAGCCTCGACAATTGCGGTGAATTTTGCATTTTCCTCATAGCCTTTATCCTTAAAAGCCTTCTGAAGTGCGGGATACTTAGAGCCGCATGATGTAAGCATAGTCGCAACCATAATGAAAACAAGAACAATGCTTAAAAATCTTACTGTTTTTTTCATTTGAAATTACTCCTTTAATATAATGAAATAGCTTTTGTTTAAGAAGAGGCGCTCTCCGAAGGAGACATTTGGAATATAAGCGCCCTTCTTCAATGTCTTATTATTTTGTCAATTTGATTATACCACAAAACTGTATTTCTGTCAAGGGAGAGAAATGGCGAAAGTGCTTTTCCTGCACAGTATGACAAAATCTGTTCGAAAAACATTTTTTTCTCCATGGCATATAATCTTATCGGGCGGGCATATGCCGCTCAGTCATTTTTATCAAGGGGACAATATGAAAATCACAGCAAAATTCGGCGGGACATCTCTTGCCACCGCAAAAGCCATAGACAACGCGGCAAAAATCGTCGCTTCCGACACTGCAAGGCGATATGTGACGGTTTCCGCTCCCGGTAAAAGAAGTCCCGATGATATAAAAATAACAGATCTTTTATATAGTGCATATGAAAGCGGCGATTTTGACGCCGTTTTTGAAAGGTTTTATGATATCGCGCATGAATTGCGCACCAAAACAGAGCTTTCCGCCGAATATCGGAAGATAAAGGATGCCATGCGCATTCCCTGCGGCAGAGATTTCATAGCCTCGCGGGGAGAATATCTCTGCGCCGAGATTTTCTCTGATTATATTGGCTTCCCTTTTATAGACGCCGCGGATGTGATATTTTTCGACGATGACGGAAATACGGATTATATCCGTACGAGGCGCAGGCTCGGCGAGGTGCTGGAAAAGGTGCAAAATGCCGTTATTCCGGGGTTTTACGGTGTGGGGACGGACGGTGCCGTGCATACCTTTTCAAGAGGCGGAAGCGATATAACAGGTGCACTCGTTGCCGCCTCTTCCGAATCGGATATATACGAAAACTGGACTGATGTGGACGGCGTGCTTTCGGCAGACCCGAAAACTATTGACAATCCCGCATTTTTGGATATAATAACATATAGCGAGTTAAAATATCTCTCCGCTTTCGGGGCAAGTGTTCTGCACGAGGACGCGCTTCTTCCGGTGCGTCAGCTCGGAATACCTGTTCACATAAGAAATACGGGAAATCCCGGGGGAGCAGGCACAATGATAGTATCCCAACGTGAGATGCCGCGTGCTTTTGTCGGAGTTTCGGGTAAGGGCGGCTTTTCCCGCATTGCCGTGAGCAAAGAGAAAATAGGCAGAAGCAGCACGGATATGCGTGAGATATTTGAGCTTTTCAGCCGTAAAAAGACAGATATAATATTAGCGGCTGCAGAGCCGGACGGCCTTTTCATAATAACAGAGGCAGAAAGCGGAAAAAGCAGGACCGACATGTTGCTCAACGAAATATGTCAGCTCGTGATGCCGACGGGGATTTCATATGATGAAAAAATCGCCGTGATATGTGCCGTCGGTGATGATACCTCGGAAATAACGGCAAAATCCGCTTCGGCACTTCATGAGGCGGGCATAAGACCTATTATGATATCGGCAGGAAGCAGCGGCGGTTATGTTCTCATATGCACAAAAGAAAATCAGAAGGATGAAGCCGTCCGCAGAATATATAAAAAGCTCGCGTAAAACCGCAGGAGGTACAAAAAATGAGAAACAAAAAAATTCTTAAGCTTGTTCAGAATGCGATGCTCAGCGCAATAATATTGCTTCTGACGCTTACACCGCTCGGATATCTGCCAATAGGTCCGCTTGAGGTAACTGTAATGATGATACCAGTAGCTATCGGCGCGATGACCCTCGGTATAAGCTCGGGTGTTATTCTCGGCGGCGTTTTCGGGCTTTCCAGCTTTCTTACGTGTCTGGGCATTCTGCGTCCAAGCTCTTTCGGTCAGATGCTTTTTGCCATCAACCCGTGGTCGACGGCAATAGTTTGTTTTATTCCGAGAATACTGATGGGACTTATCTGTGCGCTTCTTTTCAAGGCACTCTATAAAAAATTCGGCGATAAGCTCGGCGTTTATGCGGCAGTATCCGCATCTGCGGCTATTGTCAATACGATACTTTTCATGGGCGGACTTGTGCTTTTCTTTCACGGAACGATGAGCGATGCGGCGGCAGGAGAGGGCAAATCACTCTTTGTTTATATCCTTGCCATTTCCGTATGGAACTGCCTCGGAGAAATCACGGCATCCGTGCTCGTAGGCACACCCGTGGCAAAAGCCATACACAAATTTCTCGAAAGAAAAGACTGATTTTTATAAAGGAAAGCGGGACTTCGCTCGAAGTCCCGCTTTTTTTGCGTTGGTCGGCGTCGCCGAGACAGGGCAAGATTCGGAAGGAGGACGGCGCGAGTCCTCCTTGCTGACTTTCGGTCATACAAAAGTACGACAAAATAAAATTATCCCGCAGGCGACCGTCGGTCGCCCATTAAAAAAAGATAAAAACTTCCCTCTCGAATTTTTTCAAGGAAAAACTTGCAAAATACTTTTTCGCATAAAACCATTCCTTTCTTCAAACAATTTTAATGCGCAATCATACGCTTAAAATAAAAATACCATATAGTTTACACAAGGAAGGAATTTCAATGAAAAAGGCTATATTTCCGATATTGCTCTGCATATGTGCTCTGCTTTGTTCCTGCGGTAGTCCGACCATAAACACAACATCGGGCAGAACGACAGATGCAGGCATGACAACACAGTCAGATACGGGCTCCGGCACACCGACGGGAACGACAGGCACTATGCAAACAACCGATTCTGCCGCAGGCACAGCATCGGCGACAACCTCCGACACCGCCGTCTCGACCACACTGCGCCCGGTTTATGCAAGACTTGATTTCGGCACAAAAAGCCGCGCCGCAGATAATCATCTTACCTCGCATGAATCAATCATCGAGCGCCTCACCTATGATAAAGAGGCGATTTCCGTTGAATTTACCGAGGATTCCATGATAATCACGGCAAATAAAGACGGCACCTTCAAAGCTGCGGGCGAAAAAGCGGCTCTCAGCGATTCGCAATGGTTCATCCGAGACAGCGATACCTGCTACTATCCGGTAAACACCTTTGCCATAATGTTTGACGACCTGCCGGACTACGATTTTGAAGGCGAGCTTTTCTCGGGCTACGGCACATGGTCGGGCTATCCGCATTCATATGACAATGTGGGCGTCGACGGAAAATGGGGCGGCGGTCATCAGTATATGAAGATAAGAATCAAAAATCCGGGCGACAACAATAAGATAGCAATGGCATTCAACAATGCTTCGGCATATGCCTCGACGCAGTTCTGCGTGATGGGCATACGCGAACATCAGCCTGAATACAGAACCTATATCTATGATATCACCTATGCCGCAACTTATCCCTCGGGCAAGGGCGTAATGCTCCCCGGCATCGCTCCCGGAAACAACTGGACATGGAAGCAGAATTATGAAGTGACGGGACTGCGTTTTCATCTGCTCGGCTCGACTTGTTCATATGCGAATGCATATCTGAACAATAAATTCGAGGAAAACGAGAGCGCCGCCGACTATGACGCATTTAAGGAATATTTTTCGCGTCTCGATTCCCGCGCCCTGATAAAAAAGGATGCTAAGGTAGAGATAGATTATATCATTTTCGGCGGAACGCCCGAACAGCTCAATTCCTATAAGAGCTATATTGAGGCTTCCGAAACATCGTCTGCGAAATAACCGGATATGACAAGCCGCGAGTATTTTCGGAGCGGAATATGCCGCAAAAAAACCGAAAATCCGCGGCTTGCCGTTTTTTATATACATTGAATAGCGAAAAAAGCAACTGATAATATTTCAGTTGTTACAAATGTATGGAAAACTATGCTTTGTGAGTCAAGACTATTGACAAATTAAAAGAAAAATGCTATAATGACCTTAAACATATAGGGTAAACCCTTATTATGATAAAATTTGAAAAGGAGTATTTTTATGAAGAGAATTCTTTCACTTCTCATTGCGATCGCAATGCTGGTGGTAGCGGTTTCTCTCGTTGCCTGCGGCAATGACCCCGAAACGACGACGACAAAGAAGCCCGATGTCACTACGTCTTCTTCCAAGGGTGACAGCACGACATCAACCGATAACGGCGGAACAACAGCTTCTTCCGGCACGACAGACAGCAACGGAACAACAGCTTCCTCCGGCAGCACAACCGAACCCGGCAGCTCAGGCGACGATCTGAGCGGCAAGACAAAGCATCCCGATTTCATGGATGTAAACTTCAACGGCAGAGAGTTTGTTTTCGCTATCCAGAAGAAGGGTGACTGGGATGAGTATCCCATCGCTCCCGAAGCAACAGGCGAGGACAATATCATCACAGAGGCTTCCATCAACAGAACAAAGACTGTTGAGTCTCTTTACAACTGCAAGATAAAAGAGATCCAGTGCGACGACACTACTATGGGCTACGGCCTTATCTCCACTGATATCCAGACAGGTAAGCACACTATTGACTTTGTTGAGTATCAGTACTCTCTCGGCAGAGCAAATGCAGAACTTGTAAACTTTGCAAATCTTGATATCGATCTTACACACGACTGGTTTGACCAGAACTTCATCGACACATACAATGTAAATGATGACGGTGTAAACAGAATCTTCCAGCTTTCCGGTCCCTGGAACCTCATCAGCTATGATGCATCCTGGATGCTCTACTTCAACATGACTGTTTATGAGGCTCTTCTTGCAGCAGGCAAGACAAATGTCGACCTCTATCAGACAGTTAAGGACGGCAAGTGGACAGTTGATGTTATGCTCGGCATGATGGACGCTACAAAGAACGATGTAAACGGCGACCAGAAGATGAACTATGATGACGGCGACGTATTCGGCCTCACAACATACGGCAACGGATACATGAACAATGCTATCTGGTTCGGTATCGGCGGCAGAGGTGCCATAAGAGATACCGCTACAAACAAGGTTGTTGCCGTAAGCAAGGATACCGTTGATGTTGCGGCTCTCTCCGCAGCTATTGATAAGGCTTCCAAGCTCGTTAACAACGAAGGCTATACAGCTATCAACTCCATAGCCAAGGCTCGCGGATCCTTCACAAACGGTCAGACTCTCTTCTCTTCCGAGTGTCTCAAGGCTGCCAGCCTTGTTGACGATGAAAATGCCAACTTCTCCTGCGTTCCTTTCCCGAAGTACAATGAGGAGCAGGAAGGCTACTACACGATGGTATGTAACCGTGCATATGGTCTCGCAGCATCTGCAGCAATCTCTGACCTTGACAATATCGCAAGCTTCATCGAAGTATTCGCCTTCCATTCTCAGAAGCTCCTGTATCCCGAGTATGTAAACTACTACAAGACTCAGGTATTCTGCGATGACGGCGCAGGCGAAATGCTCGATATCGTATTCAAGGGTCGTGTATGGGATATGGACTACCTCGGCAACATGGGTATCACAGCCGCTGTTGCAGGCTATATCAGCACAGGCAAGAACATGTTCTCCAAGGCTATAGCTTCCAAGTCTGCAGCTACAAACGGCAAGCTCGATGATTATCGTGCAAATGTCAAGAAAGTAGCAGGCAAATAATTCTATATGAATATCCGAAACCCTCGCGGCTTATCCGCGAGGGTTTTGATTGTTTGCGGGAAAACTGCCGGAAGAAAGAGCCGCGCGTGAGGTATAACAACCTCAATCACGATTTTTCCGCAGAAAAATGCCCTTTTATGTTGACATACCCGATACTTTATTGTAAAATACGAGTGAAATATATTCTGTGAGGTGTGCCATGGAATTTTTCCGCACATTAAAAAAGGTATTTTCTCCCCGCGAAGAACATTCTCGCGGCAGACTCTGCATATTGGCAAGCGGGATACTCACAAGTATTGCCGCGCAGTTCACGGGCGGCGTTTTTTATACGGGCTTTCTGCTGCTCTATGGGATAGATGTCGTCAGCATCGGTATACTTACCTTCATCCCGAGCCTTGCCTGCCTGCTCAATATTTTTTCGCCGTCCATACTCGAACGCTTTCGCAAAAGAAAATGGCTGCTGGCTTTTGTGCGCATTCTCACAAATACGATAAATATCCTCGGCATAACATTTCTGCCTTCTCTTGTTCATGAAAAAAGAGCAAGAGTTATCGGCTTTATCATCATCGTCGCGCTGGCAAATTCCATATCGGCACTTTTCGGCTCCGGCTATTCCGCATGGCATGCGAAATTTCTGACAGAAGATGTCCGCTCTGCTTATTTTATGTTTAACGGCTGCATAAACAGCCTTACGGTATATCTTTTTGCGCTCATCGGCTCTGTTGCGACAGACAGACTCGCCGGCTCTCCCTCGCAGCTGACTATGATGACAACATTGCGAATTATTTCGTATGTGCTCACCGTGCTTGATACAGTCCTGCTCTGTATCCCGAAGGAATATGAATACGAAACCTCGGGCGAAAAGGTAAAGCTTGCCGATGTTTTCACAAAACCCGTGAAAAACAAGGCGTTTTTCTGCTCGATGGTCATACTTTTTCTCTATGGCTTCACGACAAATCTGCCGAATGCCACGCTCAATGCCTATCTTATAAACAATGTGCATATCAGCTATACCTTCATGAATGCGATAAATGCGACTTATTTTCTCTTTTTTATCGCTTTCGGCAGGATGTGGAATAAATTTATCGCGGAAAATACATGGTTTCGTGCGCTCGCCATAGCCTGTGTGCTTCAGGGAGCCACATATCTTGTTTATGCCTTTGTAAATGAGGCAAATTCCTCATGGCTCTATCTCTCTGTGCGCCTTTCGCAGCATGTGCTCGGCGTTGTCATGAATACGATAATCGCCTCCGTGCCGTATATAAATCTTCCCGATGAGGACAGGACAAATTACCTCTCATTCCAGCTTATTGTCAGTAACCTTGCATCGTTCTCGGGAATGATGGTCGGAACACTCTTTACTTCTATAACGGGCGAGCGCGCTTTGAGTTTCTTCGGCTTCCCGCTTTCGGCGGCTCCGCTGTTGCTTGTCGCCTGCTGGTTTATGCATTATGTGACGGCTTTTGTGATAATGCGCCTGCTTCCGATAGTCACACCGAAGTATCATTATCCCGCACCCGCAAAAAAATAAAAACTTTTTTTCATAAAACTATTGCATATTGCGGCTTTTGATGGTATAATACTGATTGTTGCATTATGCAAAGCAGGATGGTCCGCTGCATGCTCGCATGAACATCCGCAGATTTCAAAAGGAGGACGGCTCAAAATGGACAAGATTCAGGCTTTTGTAAACGAGCAGCTCAAGACAGATATCCCCGCTTTCGAAATAGGTGATACTGTCGTTGTTCACAACAAAATCAAGGAAGGTACCAGAGAAAGAATTCAGCTTTTCGAAGGTACGGTTATCGCCAAGAAAAACGGCGGTATTTCCGAAACCTTTACTGTAAGACGCATTGCTTACGGTGTAGGTGTTGAGAAAACCTTCCCGCTTCATTCTCCCAATGTAGAGAAGGTAGTAGTTGTACGCCGCGGTAAAGTTCGCCGCGCTAAACTCTACTATATCCGCGAGAGAGTTGGTAAGCAGGCTAAGGTTAAAGAGCTTATCTGACAAAGAAAAATCCCACCAATCGGTGGGATTTTTTGTATTTTGTTGTTTTATCCGATTATTTTTCAGTCTTTTCGGGGGCTTCGCTATAGCCGCAATCCTTATTGCCGCAGTATTTGTAGCCCTTGCCTTTTTTGACGAAGAGCATACCGCCGCATTTCGGACATTTATCGGCTGTCGGCAAATCCCATGATGAAAAATCACACTCGGGATATTTCTCACAGCTGTAAAACATGCTGTGATTCTTACCGAAGCCCTTGACTATTTCGCCGCCGCATTTCGGGCATTTGACTCCGATATGTTCGCGTATCGGCTTCGTATTTTTGCATTTCGGGAAGTTACTGCAGGCATAGAATTTGCCGTAGCGGCTCGTACGGATGACCATATCGCTGCCGCAAAGCTCGCATTTCATATCCGTCTTTTCCGGCTCGACCTTTTCATGCTTTATCGGTTGATTATTTGCATCTATCGCAACGGTATATTTGCACTCGGGATAATTGATACAAGCGGCAAATCTGCCGAATCTGCCCTTGCGGATGACCATTTTACCTCCGCATTTTTCGCAGACCATATCACATTCCTCAAGCGGAACCTCGACTTTATTTTCGCTGATATGCTTCTGTGCCTTTTCAAGCGTCTTTTCAAAATCCTTATAGAAATCAGTCAGCACTTCTTCATAAGTTTCCTTGCCGTCGGCTATTTCATCGAGGTCATCCTCCATATTTGCCGTGAATTTATAATCGACGATATGCGGGAAATTCTTTTTCATCAGCTCAACCATTGCCTCGCCGAGAGGTGTGGTTTTGAGCAGTTTTTTATCGCGCTCAACATAACCGCGGTCTATTATCGTGGTTATAGTGGAAGCATATGTGCTGGGGCGTGCGATACCCTTTTCCTTGAAAACCTTGATGAGCGAGCCTTCCGTATAATGTGAAGGCGGGTCGGTGAAATTCTGCTTCGGCGTGAGCTTCTTCAGCATGAGTTTTTCGCCCTCATTTATATCATAAAGCTCGCCGAGCTCTGTTTCTCCGTCGTCATAGGCGAGAAGATAACCCTTGAATTTTATCGCCGTTTCGGCGGAACGGAAAATATATCCGCCGCATTCTATTTCCACATTCAGCGTATTGAATTCGGCATTGCGCATCTGGCTTGCAAGAAATCTGTCCCAGATGAGCTTATAGAGCTTATACTGGTCACTTGTGAGCATCTTTTTGATGGCATCCGGCTCGAAATGCATATCCGCGGGGCGGATAGCTTCATGAGCGTCCTGCGCCTCTTCGCCTGTCTTGAATATTCTGCGCTTCGGCGGGTAATATTCCCTGCCGAATTTGCCCATGATATATTCACGCGCCGCCTCTGCCGCTTCATCGGAAATGCGGAGCGAGTCTGTTCTCATATATGTGATGATACCGTGGCTTCCGCCGAATTTCTCGCCGAGGTTTATGCCCTCATAGAGCTCCTGCGCAACCTTCATTATGCGCTTGGACTGGAAACCGAGACGCTTTGATGCCTCCTGAAGGAGCGACGATGTGGTGAAAGGCGGCATCGGAGATTTGCTCTTCTGCGCGCGCTTTACGGAAACAGCGGTAAATTCGCCGTTTTCACAGGCGGCAAGAACCTCATTTGCGTCAGCCTCGCAGGAGAGATCCTTTTTCCCGTCTGCCGTACCGAAGAATTTTGCCTTCACTGTATGTGCCTTGGCGGATTTCAGCTCGGCATCTATAGTCCAGTATTCGCTCGGCACAAAAGCTTTGATTTCCGCTTCTCGCTCGGCGATAAGCCTTGTGGCTACAGACTGGACTCTGCCTGCGGAGAGACCGCTCTTTATCGTTTTCCAAAGATATGGGCTGAGCTTGTAGCCGACTATTCTGTCCAGCGCGCGGCGTGCCTGCTGTGAATTGACGAGATTCATATCTATATCGCGGGGATTTTCGATCTGATGAAGAATGACATTCTTCGTTATCTCATTGAAAGCCACACGGCGGATCTTATCCTCTTCGACGCCGAGAACAGACGCAAGATGCCATGAAATAGCTTCTCCTTCTCTGTCAGGGTCGGTCGCGAGATAAATCATATCGGCAGCCTTGGCTTCCTTTTTCAGCTGATTTATCAGCTCGCTCTTTCCTTTTATATTTATATATTTAAGCTTGAAATCATGCTCGATATCAACTCCGAGAGTGCTTTTCGGCAGGTCGCGTACATGACCTACGGAAGCTAAAACCTTATAGTCCTTTCCGAGATAGGAATTTATTGTCGTAGCCTTGGAGGGCGACTCCACAATGACAAGATTTCGCATCAGAAATTTTATCTCCTTATCGTTTGATAGAATATGGCGGGCTTCTGCCCTTTAAAAGTGTGTGCAGAAGCCATTATACACGATTTTATCCGCCATGTCAAGATATATTTTATGTCGGAATTGTGTATGTTTTATGTACGGCGGTATTTTCCGCCGGCGCAGGACTCGAGAAAGCCGTCTATTTCGAGCATGGTGAGTGCGGAGAGAAGCTCGGCTTCGTTTGCGTCAGCATCAAATTTTTTTCGGTACTGCACTGTTATTTCATCGGCTGTCATCGCCGATTTCATACAGCGGAGAATATTTTTCTCCGTTTCGCCGAGGTCATCGGGAATTTCTGCGGGAGGCTCTGCCGGCTTTTCGTCGACCTGCTCATGCGTGGCGGAAACTTTTGCCGTTTCGCTTGCCGCCGCGGCATAGCCCGCGCCGCGCTTGCCGGAAAGCTCTTCAAATTCGCTTGCCGAGAGCACAGCGTCCTCGTTTTCGTGGTTTTTCTTTTTTCTGCCGCGCAAAAGCGAAAGAAGCCCGCGCTTCTTTTCCTCCTGCGGCTCGGTTTCATCCTCATCGGTAATATATGTGATATCCGCACCGTTTTTCTTTACGAAGTGTATGGTCTTTATATGCTCGGTGAATATTTTATGCGGATAGAGCAGCTCATATTCGCAGAGAACATCCTTTGCACAGGTTACGAGTTTAGAGCCCTGCATAATCAAATCGTTTGCACCGTCGCTTGTATCGGAGCCGACATCGCCGGGCACGGCGAAAACCTGCTTTCCCTGCTCGATTGCCTTTTCCGCAGTGATGAGCGCTCCGCTCGCCTTGCCTGCCTCTATGACGACCGTGCCGTTTGAGAGTCCGCTGATTATTCTGTTCCTTATCGGGAAATTTCTTGCATAAGGGCGCGTGCCGGGTGCAAATTCCGTGATAATCAATCCCTTTTCCGCAATTTCTCTGTAGAGCGATTTATTCTGCGGCGGATAGATTACATCTATTCCGCTGCCGAGTACGGCGATGGTATAGCCCCGCTCGGATAGTGCGCCGCGCTGACTTATCGCATCTATGCCGAGCGCCATACCGCTGACCACAAAAGCGCCGCCCATCGCCAGCTCTGCGCCCATTTTGTATGCCATGGTGCGCCCGTATTCGGTACAGTTTCTCGTGCCTACGCAGGCAATGAGAACATTTTTATCAAGATCGCGCATTTTGGCTTTGCATATATGCTCCGCAGGCGCGAGGGATAATATTCACTGTCACAGGTGAGAATACCGACATCGTTTTTTATGCAGAAATCAAGTATTTTCTTCGGCATACTCATATTTTTGTCACAGAGGGAATCGACAGTCGCGTCATTGTCGCAAACAGCGGCAAGTTCATCACGCTTTGCCGCATAGACATTGCCGGCGCCGTCGAAGGCATCAAGCAAATGCGATGCCTCCTCACTTCCGGCACCGCAACGAAGCGAAAGCCAGATATAGCAGAGAAGTTCTTCTTTCTTCATAAAAACACTCCTTTACGATAGCTTTACCGTGGGGTTTTTCCGATATTTCCGCCGCAGGCTTCCCATATGATAATGCTCGCCGCCACAGCCGCATTCAGCGATTGCGCACCGCCCTCCCGCATGGGAATGTATACCGCACGCTCGCTCGCGGCTCGCACGGCGGGAGATACGCCATGACCCTCGTTTCCGATAACGAAGGCGGCATGAGCCATATCCGGTATATCACCGAGCTTTGCCGCACTTTCGTCAAGCATGGCGGCGTAGATGCGTTTGCCTCCTGCGCGAAGAGTACATATCTTTTCGACGATATCGCATTCTGTCTCGGCATTCACGCGGAAAGCCGAGCCCATGCAGGCGCGCAGGGTCTTCGGACTGTAGAGGTCGGCACTGCCCGCAGAAATATATATCTTGGAAACACCGAAGGCATCGGCGCTTCTGATTATGGCACCGAGATTGCCCGGGTCGCCGACGTTATCGAGAAAGAGCACGAAGCCCTCATCGCCTGCGGTGCTCTTTCCTCTCTTCTGCCGCGCAACGGAGAAAACTCCCTGCGGCGCGTTTTCAAAAGAGAGCTTTTCGTATACAGCGTCTGACACAACGGTTATCACGCTGTCAATTCCGAGCGCGTCAAGCTCACCGCAAAAGTGCCCGTACGCATGCTCTGTGATATATACAGCCTCGGGAATATAGCCGCTCCGACAAGCATCGGAAAGCAGCTTTATCCCCTCAAAGGCAAATATCCCGCCTGCATCGCGGTATTTTTTGTCCGCCAGCTTTGCCGCCTCTGTTATTTTCGGATTTGCCCGCGAGGCAATATACGGAAAATCGGTGATTTTTTTCATGCGGTGCTCCTTTTCTGCCTTATAATCGGAAATCGGAAATGCAGTGTCCTCCGATTCTCACAAAAGGCGACAGAAGCAATATAGCCTCTGCCGCCCCCTTCTGCGCGCTATTTAAAATTAAAGTGCGGCTTTTGCTGTAGCTACGAGGGAAGAAAATGCTTCCTTGTCGTTTACAGCAAGCTCTGCGAGCATCTTTCTGTTCAGGTCTATGCCGGCTCTCTTGAGTCCGCACATAAATGTGGAATAGTTCATTCCGTTTACCTTAGCCTGAGCGTTGATTCTTGCAATCCAGAGTCTGCGGAAATCTCTCTTCTTCTGCTTTCTGCCTGCAAACGCATAGTTGCCGCTCTTCATTACAGCCTGCTTAGCCATCTTGAAGTGCTTACTCTTGGCACCCCAGTAGCCTTTTGCGAGCTTTAATACTTTATTTCTTCTTTTGCGAGTCATCATCGCGCCTTTTACTCTTGCCATCTTATGTTTCCTCCTGTAAAATCAATCTGAATTATTTGTTCGGAATAAGTGTTTTGATTGTGCTCTCGAAAGAAGGGCTCAGGTATGCATTGCGTCTGAGCTGTCTCTTTCTCTTCGGAGTCTTAAGACCGAGCTTATGACGGCGGAATGAAGAGTTCATTTTAACTTTGCCGTTTTTTGTGATAGAAAATCTTTTGGCTGTAGCCTTGTGAGTTTTAATCTTTGCCATGACTGTTTTTCGTCCTTTCGGTATATTAAGTTTTATTTTATTTTTTTACGGGTGATAAGAACAATGTGAGATTTCTGCCCTCGAGAACAGCTTTTTTATCAGCTGCGCCAACGCCTGCGCAACCCGCCTCAAATCTGTCGATCACGGCCTGACCCAGCTCGGGATGACGAAGCTCACGCCAGTTGAAACGGAGAACAACCTTTACTTTGTTTCCGGCATTCAGAAATCTGTGCGCATGGTTGAGCTTTGTCTGGAGATCGTGGTCGCCTATCTTGCAGGAAAGCTGAATTTCCTTGACCTCGATGACCTGCTGCTTCTTTTTGGCTTCTTTTTCGCGCTTGTCGCGCTCAAAGCGGAATTTGCCGTAGTCCATTATGCGGCATACAGGCGGTGTAGCCTGCGGCGCAATCATAACGAGATCCAGCTCCTTCTCTATGGAAAGCTCCTGTGCCTTCGCTATCGGTACGACGCCTATCTGCTCCCCGTCTGCTCCTATAAGGCGCACTTCGGGTACTTTTATCTCCTCATTGATGAGATGTTCCTGCTTGCTTATAGTAAGCACCTCCAAAAATAAAATTAAAAAATGCGGAAAGCCAAGCTCTCCGCATAAATAGCGATAATAACGGCGAAAACCGCCGAAAAACCGATATCAGACCGCACGCGAACGAAATCGGGGCGGTGAGAACAGAGAGTTCTGCTTTATTTTGCCTAAACAGTATACCACAGGCTTTGCTTTCTGTCAATACTTTTGAAAAAATTTATAAAATATTTTTCCCGCGAGCATCGCCGCGGGAAAAAGGATTTTTTGCGGAAACGGATTATTTTGTGCCGAAAAGTCTGTCGCCCGCATCGCCGAGACCGGGAACTATGTATGCGTGCTCATTGAGCTTTTCATCGAGCGCGGCGGTATAGATATCTACATCGGGATGAGCCGTCTGAACAGCCTCTACTCCCTCGGGAGCGGCTACAAGACACATGAGACGGATATTTGTGCAGCCTCTCTTCTTGAGCATGGTGATTGCATCGGAGGCACTGCCGCCCGTTGCGAGCATCGGGTCAACAACGATGACTATTCTCTCGCCTATATCTGTGGGAAGCTTGCAATAGTACTCTACAGGCTTGTGTGTATCGGGATCGCGATAGAGACCGATATGACCGACCTTTGCCACGGGAACAAGCTCAAGAATGCCGTTTACCATGCCGAGACCGGCGCGCAGTATCGGAATGACCGCGAGCTTTTTGCCCGAGATGACCTTGCCTGTCATCTTTGTGATGGGGGTTTCGATTTCGTAGTCGCGCAGAGGCAGATCTCTCGTGACCTCATAACCCATGAGCATGGAAATCTCATCGAGAAGAATGCGGAAATCCTTTGAGCCCGTCTCCTTCTTTCTCATGTAGGTGAGCTTGTGCTGAATAAGAGGATGATCGATAATGTGAAGCTGTCCCATTTTTTACTCCGTTCCCGCCGCTGTGCGACGCTTTTTATTTTTTTCAATTTATTATTATACCATGGAGAACGCTCTTTTGCAATAGGGAAATTTCCTGTTTTTGCGATATTTTATGACGCAATTTTATGCCGAATGGTAAAAAATGCAAAAAAATAAGTTTTTTCTTTATCATATTCTTACGCTGCCGACAGGAGGGCTTCATTCGGCGCAGTTTCCTCCGGACAGAGCGGCGCACCGGACGCGGCTCGCGGCATCTTATCCAAAATGTGCGCAAAAGCTTTGCGCGCGGCAGTCATAACCACCGGCAAAGCCGGTGGCTTGCTCCGCCCTATAAGGGCATGGTGC
>ERZ834722.58-NODE-58-length-114173-cov-4.337510_pt1 | contig 114173 bp, 178 predicted proteins | sample MGYA00519576_ERZ834722 | MGnify/ENA primary metagenome ERZ834722 (study PRJEB31850, sample SAMEA3708759) | human gut metagenome | biome: human gut; feature: human-associated habitat; material: faeces | place: China | collected 2014 ...
CGGCTAAGGTGTTCATATACTTGTACAGCATCTTGCTGATAAGAATCATCAAAACAAGGGAAGGGAGAACCAGGGCAAAGGTTGCCATGGCACTTCCGAGAATAGCCATCATGCTGCTCATGCCGGCATTGTGAACAGCTGTATAACCGCAATAGGTAGCGGCATTGATGCCGATAGGACCCGGAGTCATCTGCGAAATGGCGACGACATCGGTAAACTCTTGCATCGTCATCCAATGATACTGGGTAACCACCTGACCCTGGATGAGGGAAATCATAGAGTAGCCACCTCCGAATCCGAAGATGCCTATCTGAAGGAATACGATGAAAAGCTGAAGAAATATCATATATTATTCTGTGCTTGGTAACGATATTACAATTAGGTTCTATATTTATGTTTATTAAATTAAATTTAGAATTTTTAACTACAGAACCAATTATTCATCCTAGTTATATTAAAATTGTTTTTCGATGTATAAATGAGATCTTCGGATATGTAGTATATTGGCTTCTTATTATTAATTCCGTCAACCTAAACAAGAGGAATTAACAAGAAGTTGAAGCAATAGCAATGCTGGTAAAACTTTCATGTGTGGTAACTGCGGATATACTTGGTAGAGATAATAATAAAGGGAGTAAAATATTTACTCCCCATTTCATAAATTTAATAAATATATTATTTGTTAAATTTATTTTCTAAAATACATTGACTTCCAATGAATTTTGCTTCATCCCAGCCAGAGTTGCGTGCTTCTTCAATAATCCAATCCTGTACTTTTTGTGTTACTTTTTGCATGTCTTCTTCATCACCATGGCACTGATTATAAAGTCCAATTACTTTCTTTGTTTCAAGGATAATACACGGATCATTTTTTGAACGATCGTCTGGATCTGGTAAAATATATTTAGCCACTTTCATATGTCCCCCTTTCCTGAAAATTCGACAAAATATCGTATCTTCATTATATATTATCTTTTCATAATTTTCTATGCAAAACATATGTTTTGGATAATAGTAATATAATACGCATTTTACATAAATTAATGCGCATTAAAATTTGTTACAAATTAACAAATCATTAAACCCAAAAAACGAACTCTAGTTCTGCTCGTCCTTCACACATTTTATTGGATTTAATAAATAATTAATAGTGTCTTGAAAATCATTTGTATTAATTTTTTTATATCCGTTTAAATGTTTTGTAAACATATATTCATACAATAAATCCAGTAATGCATCTGTGATATCTGGATTTATTGTATGGATTTCTTTTTTAATTTCTTCCAATGTTTTCATGTTTATATACCTCTGTTTCACTAATCTAGTTATTCCGTTCGATCTAAAATAGAAGATAAATAAAATAAAATCATTATTATTTTGGATGGGCGGTGTATCCATCATCTCAGGTACTCCGAAGAGTGTGTCGGGAACCATTTCCGACCTCAAAATAATGAATGAGCATAATAAAAGAGCAGGAGATTAACTTTCCTGCCCTTTTCATTACCAACTTGCGGACAATATTAATTGCCCCATTCTTTTTCCTTTAAAATAATCATAGTTTTAATCCTCCTTAAATTGCCAATTAATTTTTATAAGTGAACCAATTTTAGGCTTAGTTATCTTACATGTATATTTATGGTATATAGTATTATATGAGTGTTCCAGTTTAGGGTGAACTACATCTTCTTGTTGATTTATGGATTTTAACATACATTTTGGATCTCTTTCAAGAAGTATATCACTTTCAAACGAAATTGTATAGTAAAAATTTCTGATCGGGTTTTTAATTCTAAGGCTAGTGCTATTACCAGATTCTAAATCATTTAATAGCTGCTCGTCATTTATTGAATCAATATCTAATTTCCCATCCTTAATAGGGAACATACCCGGTATACTCATCACATAAACAATTTTATATTTTTTATGAGGCTGAATTCTACTATAATTAAACCTAAATTCCCATCTGAAAACCTTGTTATTATTTTTAAGAGTTATATTCTCCGCATCATTTTCGTCATCTTCATCTGTCCAATATTTCTCTTTAACAGAAGATATGATATTGTCATCTGAATAATACCAAAATCCATATTCATGAAACCTATCTTGAATACTTGTCTTTTTCATATTGGTCAATGCAGGAAAACATGCATTCTTCTTTCCATCGGAGATATCTAATCCTCGTTTTAAAAAAGATTTTTCTTTTCTATTAAACACCATATCAAATTCATTGATAATAACGCCAGTTCCATCATTATAAATAGTTACATGTTTGTGATAATTTTCAAAATAATGTGTTACCTTTTTGTTTCGGAAAGAATGATGAGATCGTATAAAATAACCAACATCAATACCATTTTTTATCATTTCAATTAAACTTTTTATGTCTGAAAATTTGACCATATTACGCCCCCAATTATTAGTATTATTTTCCATTATATACCAATAATCGACATAATTCTATCAGAACATTTGTACGCATTCAGAACTCTTAACTATTTCTTTACCATGTGAATGATATAATATTCATATTACTTATTCACAAAAGGGTAGTGGAGGCACACATGATGACAATTTCATATCCCGAAGGGACTACAGTTTCTGGTGAAATTATCAAACTTGATGACTTTGTTGTGATCACACGGACATATTCAAATGGGGTTAAGATTATGCTTCGTGAATCTGAGAATGGAGTGTCAATTAATATCACTGGGCTGGAAGAAGAGTAGTACAATAAGGAATACATCGTAAAGAGTGTATTCCTTATATTATATATAAACATATGTTTGACAAAATATTCCATTAAGAGTAGAATCATTACAGATGCTACTAAAAACGGTAGGACGGTTCTCTCCAATCTGGGAGTACAAGCCCAGTCTATATAGATGGTAATTGTGCCGTAGTTCAGAAAGGAGATTTTGCCAATGATAACTTTGTCATATGAAGCGTTGATTGCACTTGTCGGATTATGTGGTGGTGCAGGATATTTGCTTGGTAAAGATATACAGAAAGCGAAAAAGTAATCGTCCAATGCCATGGAATTACGATTACTTTTTGCTTAGTCAAAAATAGTTTATTAATTTCAGAGCAACCGTCTTGCTTACGGTAGCATCTCTTTCTTTGATATATTATATATTGTAACACATAAAAAATGTCACCAAAACAAGAAAAGTTTTTTGTGCAAAATTACTATTTGCTCAACATTTCCCTTATTTCATCAAAACTCAATCCTTTTTCCTGAATCAACTCGTCCAACTCAGAAAGTCTTTGCTGATGAATCTGTTCTTCGAGTTCTTTCTTTGCTTTTTTCATTTCTTTTAATGAATTTTCCATATTCTCAATTTCTGTTGTTATTTTTGTTAATTGCTCATCTAATGTGAGATTTTTGCGTCCTCTTGCCATAATAGACCTCCTGCCTAACTTTTTGAAAAAAGTATAGTGCAAATAAGTCTTGATTGTCAATTGTTTTTGTATTCCATAAATCGACAAGAAATCGAGATTTACTTGGTTTCGTTCCATCTTATCTACCTCTAGGAACTGAGAGGTCAAACTGATTTACACGAGGTATGAGATAAGTTCATATCATTTAACATGTCGTGCCATGAGTACGGAATGCATATTATAGTAGCATCGTTTCATATAACTACTACCAACGGTTGTCACTCTCTGAGGGCTTACCATTTTAAAGGTCTATCCCTGCGAACCAACTGAATTCATGAATTTTTACTGTGCCTATTTAGTTTCCTTATAATAGGGTAGTACCATGAGTTTTACAGCCTTCCTCGCATATTGCGTCTTCGTTTATCGTATGTATAGCATACTTATCATAGTCCAAACTATCGTATCCGATAGAAACCCTATGATGTCGGTACGTTCAAAACAATAACAATGATTTGATTAATACGCCACTAACGTATCAATGCCGACATTTTTAAATGAAAATGCTGCTGCAACTCCTGTGAGAATAGTTGGTAACAATCCAACTGTGTCTACAAAATCAGTAGCACCTTTAAGAAGTGTTGATAATAAATCAATTCCATTCTTGATAGTTTCGGAGTCGATTACTTTAAACCAGAACTCCTGGGCACGATTTTCTAATTGTGCCATTTTGCCATCAATACTATCAAGATAAGAGTTTAATTCTTTTTCTGCTGATCCCTCTGAATTTTGAGCATCTTCATATACAGAACGAAGCATATCTCCATTCTGAAGAATACTTGCGGCAATGTTTGATCTGTTTTTCCCTGCGATTGTCTCCAACAAAAGATTAAGATTATTTGTCCCTAATTCTTTATCTTTTTTTACAATATCGTCATAGAGATCTGCCAATCCTTGCATGATTTCATATGTACTTTTATAATTTCCATTAGAATCAAGAATATCAAAACCTTTTCCATCTGATGATGCGGCTTTAGTTGCATCCATGATTGTATCTCTAAGTTTAGAAACGGTTGTAATCATTCCATCTGTTTCTTCGCCTAAATCTGAAAGCTCCTCCTTGGCTTCCTCTGTACCAACCAATCTAAGAGAAATCGTTCTTAAACCTGCTCCTACCTTAGATGGATCTTGAGTTATAGCATTGCCAGCCGTAGTCAACGAAACAGCTTCATTAAGATCGTTGTTTGCAGTTACTAATGCACTTGCGGAATCTTTAAGAGCAGTTGCTAATCCATCTGTAGAGATACTATAATTGTTGCCAATATTATTGAGAACATCAATTATATCCATTTTATCAAGATCTTTATACGCCTGACTCATTGATACCAGAGACTCCGTTGCTTCGTCTATTCCTTCGAACTCTGATACATTGAAAAGAACATTAGCATCCTTCGCACTTTCAGCAGCTTGATCCATTGACTCTCCGAGACGCATCCAGTCTGCTGTAGAATTTTGTATCTGCTTTGCAGTTGTACCAACTGCATCTGCCGTATCGAAAGTAGTAGCTTGATAATTTTTCAAACTTTGAACAGTCTCATTAGACACTTTCCGCATTTCTGTAAGGGCAGTGTTAAGTTCTCTTACAACATTAAAACCTTTTTTACCAAGGTTAATAACATCATAAAATCCAAACATACCTGCCATCTGAGCAGCTAATTGATGGAATCCACTATTCTTTAATGTATCAAAGAAACTTCTACCAGCACGACCAGCAAGTTCTTCGGCATTAACAATTTTCAGTATTTCGCCATGTATTTTTTCCAAACTGACACTAGGATTCCCAGAAATAAGTTCTTGCTTATATGCTTTAATTTTAGCTTTTGCTTCTGAAGACATTGCTGAATTTTCACGAAGTATTTTATTGATTTTATCAATTTCTTTTTGTCCTGCTAATCGACTATATCCCTTTTCAGAAGCCGACATATTAGTAACAGTAGCGATAGTATCTTTGATTTTCTTTTCATACTCGTCTAAATTCTGAATATCCTCATCAGTAGCGATACCATTTTGATTAGTCTTTATATTGTCGAGAAGAGTTGCGTACTGTTTGACAGCATCACGTACAGCCTGTACATTTTTTAAATATGTATCACTTGTCCAACCACCATCATTAAATCTGTCAATAGTGGCTTGATATTTATCAATCTTACCGTTGTAAGAATCTAACCGTTTATCATACTTATTGAGGTTTGCATTGGCATTCTGTTCTTTAGCCTGTGTATTTTCCTTAACTTTCTGAGTATTCTGCTCTAATACATTATTCTCTTCTTTGATAGCATTGATAACACCAGAGGTATCAAAAGCGTCTGAGTCGCTTTTAAAATTGTTAATTGTATATCCATATTCTTCAAGAAGTTTGGATAATTGACGAACACGTCCATCAGCACCAGTTTCATCTATTCCATCTGTAGTCCATGATAAATGAAAATATTTGCCATTATGTAATGAATCAAGAATATTTTGTAACTCATTTGCATCTGTAAATATTTTTTTAATCTCTTCTTCAAGATTTTCAAGAGATTTCACACTTGAAGATGTATCAATGTCACTGTGAAATGCATCTTTCATTCCAGATGAAATATTCGTTTCACTAGCAGGAGAAACAGTAGCAGGCGTGACATTCTTGATCTTCGCTAATTCAGTTTCAAGTTCCTTAACACGATTAGTAAGATCTATGACCTCCTGAATAGAAGTGTTTACATCAAGTCCATTCTTGAATACATTTGTAAAATTATTTGCAGATGTAGAAATTTCGTCAAGTTTATTAACAATAATTGTCAATTGACTAATTACTTCTGAAAGATCAGTTTTGCCAAAAAGATTTTCTATCGAATTATTAGAAGTGCTTTCAGATTTGATTGCATTATTCAAAGAACGCTGTGCACCAGAAACTGCTGAATAATAAGATTTTTCTATATCAGAATATAAATAATCTTTACCAAACTGTTGTTTGGACATTTCTCTCATCTCAGTAATGAAATTCTTATATGCAGCAATTTTAGCATTCATGTTATCATATTGATTAATGTCGAAATTATCAAAGTAACCTTGCATATTAGAATCAAGAGTACCTGACATTTTTAGCCTGTTAAACAGATTCTCATAAGTATGTAACAATTTTGCAGTCCTTGACTGAACTTCGGCAGTTATTTTATCATCTGAGCCAAAATCTAAATTCATATTCAGATTTAAATTAGATGTTTTCTTAGCTAATTCAGAAATAGAAGAATCTACTCTGTTGATCATAGTTAAAAGAGGTGAGAACTCATCACCATCTCCAACATCAGATATAACTTTCCGCATTGAACTAAGATGAGATTCCATTTTCTCGAATAAATTAATAACTGTCTTGAGTTGTTTTTCGTCAACTATTGAATTACCAATACCTTTTCCATTACCTAAACCAGTTCCAAACGCCTTACCAGAAGCAAGAGATTTAACAACCTCTACCAACTTATCCAAACTTTTAACAGTCTCATCTATTCCTTGATCTTTTATCTGCACAACAAATTCTTGTGAAGATAATTGCTTTCTATATTTTTGAATCACCTTTTCGAATTCTGCTTGATTCTTTGAATTAGAAAAGTCAAAATACATTTCAAGTTTATTATTTTGTAACTCTTTTTGTCCTTCGGATAACCCTTTTAATATCTGAGCAAGCAAATCAGATTTATCCAGCACAATACTGGCGGTCATCGAAGCAGCTACATTATCTGGCATATTAAATACCTCCTATCTTTTAACATATTTATTTACAGTGGATTCCCAATCTTTCTTGAAACGATCTCTCGTATAAGATTCAAGACTTTCGCCCTGATTGAAATATGGATTAGTCCACGAATTCTCACTTCCAATATTTCTATTTCCAAACAAAGGGTTAGGTCTTGACCAAGTCAAAGGTAGTCCATGTATTCCCTGATTCCATTGTAGATCCAGTAAGAATGAGGTTGGATCAATTGAAGCACTATATTTGTTTTTCCATCTATATATAGAACTATCATTTTGTGTAGATAATCTTTCAAATTGGTTCATATCGACATATGAAGTAAAATATATGATAGCTTTACCATTTTTCTGTACAAGCTTATGTGTGTAATCTAATGAGTTTACCATTGTACCTTGACTATCAATAAACCATTCCAAAGTAGACTTTTTTCGAATTTCTCTTTGTGCTTTATTGCCAGCAGAGATATATCTATCCACGTATTTTTCTGTTAATCTATCTGCGAACTTTTTCAATTCTCTATCATTTATCTTTATGCCCGTAGCTCGAACAGCCATTTTGTATCACCTCCGTTTTGGAACATTAAAATAGGAGAGTAGCAATATTACTCTCCGTAAGAAAAGCCCTATACGCTGTGACACGAATAGAGCCTGTTTATTTTATTTATTATATATGATATAATTATTACACCTGTGGTAAATATAGGTAGATAAGGAATTACTGTAATGGAAACCGCTTGTTCAGTCGTTTCTGCTTGTGTTGCAGTCTTAGGGCTTGTATACACAATATACAGAGACAATAAAAAGAAATAATATAACCTATTATTTTAAGTACAACAGATGCGAGTATCTACTTGATAAGGTTGATGTGATAGAACGGTAGAAGACCAGTCACCTTCTGCTACACAAAACTATAATAACAAAACCTATATTTACATAGTTCTTGAGGGACAACCTAACCAAGTAGAGAAAGTATTTGCTTGACAATATGATTATAAATGCTATAATCAACAATAGAACAAGCAAATAATAAAATCCATTACATGTACTAATCCATATCTTCATTGCAATCTGACTAATTGTAGCCGAAGACTAAGAAGTACACTAGGAGGCAGGAGATAGCATCATATTATTCGTAATGTGGTGCTATCTCTCGTTTTAGTAAGAAATTTGAATTTCCTATACACCTTTCAGGATGTAAATATATTCATTGTTGTGATAATCTTCGTTTGCTGAGTAATTTTCAAATTCAAAATTATGATATATTGATTCACATTCGATTTCATTTTGTGTATTTCTTGGATCAATTCTCAGTTCATGTGTTCTAACAGTCTTTATTTTATTGCCTGAAATCATACAGTCATATAATAGAGGACTAAATGACAGTAAATGGATTACCATATTACTATTGGAAGTGTAAGAGACAGACTGAATTAAAGCTCCGTCAAGTTTGATAGTAACATCATTATCTAAGATGAAATCTACAGAAGTGTATTTATCAAAAATTAAGAAATCATATTTTTTATCATTTTCAATAATTTTAAATTCTCCAAGATGATTTAAATTATACATATTCTATACCTCTTTAAAATTTGCGGTATTGCTAAGTTTATAATCATCAAGAATCTTTCTTAACTCATCATTGGATAAACTATCAAGTTTCTTGTTCACAACGTCCATAAGTGGTGTGAGAGTAGCATTTGCCAAATCAGAAATCCTTCCAATCTGTTTGCTAATAAACGCCTGAGTAGTTGTCTCATTAAACTGAGTGTCTGACTGCTTCATTGTTAAAATGGTTTTAAATTCACTCAATTCACTCATAGGAATAAGTGGATCGGCTTTATCAGAACCAACCATTAAAATATCGAGTAAGCCAGATGATTTAAGTGCATCATATCCCTTGATAAAACCTTTATCGTCCTTGTCAATCTCAAGATCTGTATATAATTCAATTACGGCACGACAAAACTGTATATACTGAGCAACAGAATTTACTCTAATCTTATCTGTTTTACGATACTTTGTTTTTCCATTGTCATCATAAGCTTCTTGCTCAAATGTTGTTTTATCTACAATTAACTGTGCATAGGCATCCTTCTTAATGATTGATACATAAGGGGTGATTTTAACTTCCTCCTTGATAAATCTATCCTTTAACTGCTGAGTTGCCATGTTGTTGTATCTCTCTACAAATTCCAAAATTTTCATAATTCCTTTTTCTCCTTTATTTCTTATTTTTCTTCGCTTCTCTGCGAAGTTTCTTTAAAACGTCATATTCTACCCAACCACCATATTTGAGATTTCTGCAAATAAACGTAAGGTTGGTTTCTGGGTACTTAGCCCACATCATTTTTCTTTTTAAAAGTGACATACTATCTGGATTGCCCTTCACGTCAAAAACCTGTAAAGTTCCATCAGACCAGACAACATTAAAATCACTTCTATATTTAATAGGTAGAATTGTTTTACCTTTATATTTAAATTTATCTTGAAGAACATATTCTACTTGGCGTTCATATGATAATATTTCTCCACTTTTCATCTTAGGTTCTATATACTCTTGTAAAAATTTAAGTTCAGTGAGACTGTCATAAGTTACACCTTTATATGTTCGATTTTTCTTACCTTGTTCTGAAATATCTACATGATATTTCGATTTAGCTTTTGCTATTCCCTTTCACTCCTTTACATAACAAAAGAGCAGCTTCCGAAGAAACTGCTCTTTCTTTTAATAATATTTAATTGTTATTTTAATTGTATTTATACTGTTAATTGCATAGGGTATAATTCCCATTTACTATTAGGATATTTAGTTACATTATCCATAACAACCTTATGTACTTCTTCTAAGCTTCCCACATTCTCATCAATATGAATCACTTTACCACCTAAAATTGAAATTTCCTCACAGATTACATTAAAGTAACATCTTTCCATACTTATTCCTCCTCATTTAGATATACAAAATAACTCGTATATATCAACTTTAAGAACACGAGATAATGTGATTGCATTAGTAAGAAGTATATCACTTGTATTATCATTTTCTATTTTGTTAATAGCCGCAACCGATAAACCGGTAAGTCTTGATAGCTCTTGTAATGTGAATCCCCTTTGATTCCTGTAATACCACACTTTGTTCTTCATAATGTTAATATGTACAAATGTATTTTATTTATGTACTATATTATAATATGAGTAATTTTTACTGTGGCAGAAATATTTAATCATCCTTAATTGGCAAACTTAATACTTCTGGTTTCAATTTTTCGTGGTAAATATCATCGCCCCCGGCGGCTTCGTAAATTTTCCCTAACTCCGTAAAAGTTTTTAATCCAGAATTGTCAACATAACCTTTTTCAGAAAATTTAGCATGTAATCCATATAACTGATTTCTTAATGTCGCAACTGTACGCTCTTTATCAGCTCTTTCTTTTTCAGTTAATTGACATTTTATATCATCTATACCCTTTGACATTTTAGATATTTCTTTGTATTGCCAATTATCATGTTTTTCTAAAGTTATAAGTCTATTCTCAACATTTTCTTTGTCCTGCTCAGAACCAGTTTTAATTCGTCCCTTCTCCTTAAAATAAGAAATGAGATCAATTATTTCTTTGATTGCAAATAATAATAAGAACACTGCTAGGATAACACTTATATAATTTTGATTAAATACTGCTTCTATATATTTCATTCAAGCCACCTTTCTAAGAACATAAATCCTTGAAAGTTTTCTTAACAGCTTTCGATGTTCCACAAGCTTTCTTTAATCCTTGACCAAACACACCAGGATATTCAATCCCTTTTGGGTCTTTTCCTTTGAGTGCACATAATATCTCAAGTGCGGTTACTAACCACTGCCTTTCACCTACTTTAACATAGTGTGATCCAAAAGCTTTGTCTGTAGCAGAACCCCAAATTCCGTCAACTGACAGTTTTGCTCCATAATCCTTATTTAAAGCGGTCTGAACAACCTTAATGGCAGCTTTCTTTGTTTTATTTCCCCAGATACCATCAGCAACAATATTACAACCCACAAACTTATTAGCTGCTTTTTGCCCATTTGCCACGATCTTCTTTTTTGCATGATTAGATGTAGAAGTAGAAGATGGGGTTGTCGTAGATGCCGATGGTGTTTTCGAAGTAGTATTAGAGGATAATTTATTATAAAACTCTGTTTTCCATAAATTATTTTTTGTTTCATTTCCACACCAATATGCCGGACATGCTTTGCCTGTACGGTCGAAGTGTCTCAGAACATGGTCTTGTGGGATATGATACTTTTTCATTAATTTCTTCGTAAGTTCAATAGCATTTTTGATAGTAGCTTTTGATGGATAAATAGTTCCATCTCTTTTTGTATCACACAATTCAATACTAATACTATTACTGTTAGTACAAAGAGTATAATATTTTCCTCCCCCAGTTATATTACAGTTGCTATATCTTGTACCACCAACAGACCATGCAACATAATTATCTGGGACTGATTGTGTTACAGAATCATCATCAACAAAATAATGTGCAGATGCCTCTACATAATTTCTAGAAAAATATCTGGCATTCGATTCATCAGAATCTCCATCATTACCCGTGTAATGTATGAAAATATATTTAATTGCAGATGTACTTCTTTTTGCTCCGTAATTTCTTTTATTAGCTAAATTCTTTTTCATTTTGTAGGACATTAAATCACCTCCTACTTGTTCTTTAAGTCAAATAAACTGGATTCAATTAAAGAATCTAAATATTCGTCAAAATCTGCATTTGCCGTTTTAAGGCATTCAAAAGCAGAAGTCGATAACGCAAAAATAATCTTACTCTTTGCAATCTGACGAACTTCTTCTTTTTTATCCTCCGTCCATGCATCAGTACCCTTAACTCCCTTAACTTCTGTTTCATATACATCTTTAACTACAGATAAAACATTTTTCTGTAGAATTTCGGTATATTTATCAATCTTTTTTGCCTCTGTATACTTCTTAATTTCGTTTCCAATATAAGTCAGTACAGGAAGCAATATAACTGTCCAAATTGTCACAATTACCTCGTCCCAATTTAATGAATTTAATAATTCTTTCATAATTCTTTCTCCTTTCCAAACAAAAAAGAACGGGTTTACCGTTCTCGTCATAGTTACTTATTTAATTGTCTTAATATCTCAACACATCGTTTCAGATTACTACATAAATAATCCAATTCGTCCTTTGTCTCATATCCACTAAATGTCATACGAATACCACTATGTATTAGTTTTTCATCTAATCCAATAGCTATGAGTGTAGAAGATGGAGTTAAGTCACCTGATGTACATGCAGAACCAGTTGATACCTGTATATCTGCCATATCTAGTAATATCATTAATGACTCACCCTCAATGCCTTCGAAACAGACATATAGATTGTGTGGTAAACGGTCTTTAATATTTGTACCAATAATATGTGAGTCTTCTATATTATTAATAATGAAATCATAAACATAATCTCTACTATCAGATGTAACAGAAGAGTAGTTATAATTCTCAACTGCTTTCCCCAGTGCAGCAATGCCTATTACATTTTCAGTGCCACTAAATAATCCCTGCTCTTGTGAGCCAAATATAAGCGGTTCTAATTCAATTGATGATTTCTTGTATAGAACACCAGTACCTTTTAATGCTCCAAGTTTATGTGCAGAGAATCCTAAACCATCAACATTCAGTTTCTTTACGTCAACAGGAATTTGACTGATAGATCCTGTACAATCAACATAAACAATAGCATTGTAAAAGTGGCATATATTAATAACCTGTTGTACATCCTGAATTGTTCCTATCTCAGAATTGGCGTATTCTATAACAACAAGTTTTTTCATAGGGTTCATAGATAAACACTCTTTGAGATCTTGAAAATCAATTTTTCCTGTATGATCAACTCTAAGAGGGCATTTATATTTGAGAGAATCTACACATTTTAATACTGATTTGTGAGAAGTAGGAGAGTATAAAACCATACAATGATGTTTATTTGTATAACCTTTAATAAATAACGTGTTATTGGCTGAACCGCCTGATGTAAATATAATATCTTTAGGATCTGCATTAATAAATTTTGCTACATTATTTCTTGCAGTTGTAATAATTTTCTTAGCTTCAACACCTGATTGATACATTGAAGATGGGTTCTGATATGTGCCCAATAGTGATACTATATAATCCTCAACTTGTGGAGTTAATGGGGTAGTAGCTGCGTAGTCCAGATACATACAATCACCTACCTAATCTAACTCATAATTACACCACTTTTTATACACTTCAGTAGTGTCTGCTTTAAGAAATACCATTGCCAAAATTACATTATTTGTTTTATCGTCTATACTTGTATACATATCAACTGGATATACATTATTTTTAATATATAGTAGATACTGTTTAGGGTTGACAATCCTAACTGCTTCATGTGGAGAATAATCTCTTGTTTTTAAATTCGTTTCTATCATTTTCCTTTCATTCCTTTATCTGTATTACCGTAAAAAAATGGGAATATAACATTTGAATAGTAATGTCATATTCCCATCAGAATTTTCTAAAATCACTATTCAAATTGCATCACCCTTTCTTTTTAGGTGAATACTTAATCTTTTCATACTTATTTATATTTTCCTTGGTTAAATTATCAGTTGTATCCTGAGTAGTAATATTTTCAATCTTGTCTGATTCTACGTTTTCGTTTATATCAGCAATAATGTTCTGATAACTTCCACCAAAATCATTTAATCCAGATAAATCAAGCTTATCTAATTTGTTTTTTGCTTTATTTGCTGTAAGTTTGTGATTTGCATAAGAAGACGTTATAAGATAAATATCATGACAATTTTCACTACAGAATGTAAACATCCATGTAGGTTTATCCTTATCTTTCCCACAGACGGGGCAATACTCATATGGCTTATAACAAACAGCGCATATCTTTTCTTTACTCAAAGTAAGCCTCCTTTAAAGAAACAGAGTGGTAGAAAAAACTACCACTCTTATAGTTTATTAGATTGATATCAGATTAAGCTTCCTCTGGTTCATCAATAAAATAGATTTCTACCATCATCTGCTCAGTTGTACATGTGTCAGTAAGGATTGAACCCTTATAATCCATAGTCTGTGAGTCGCCACCCTCAAGTGCGATTGTTACCTCTGGGCTTGGAATAAATGAAGCAATATGAATTACTACAGCACGGAAGCTTTCCTTATCACATGGATCAACTGCAAGTGCCTTAACAAACAATTCGTGAGCTTTAGGGAACTTATTACCAGTAATAGATACTTTTGCACCACTCTTAACCTTTTTCTTGTACTGGATGAAGAACTCTGTTTCATCCTCTGCCTTTGGTGGAGTAAGTACATGTGTTGCAATACCGAACTCAGTCTTTGTAGCAGTTTCAGGAGTAGCGGCAATCTTATATTCCTTACCAAGAGCACCATTTGCAAGACCAGATACAACTACTGAACCATCAACATAATCTTCTGAAAGATCAAGTGTTTCGCCAGCTTTAAGAGTTGTAAGAATCGGCATTTCAATAGCATTATCACTTGTTGCGATTTCTGCATCTGTTGCAGCAATAGCTGAAACGACAGCCAGATTAAGGAATGCGTTTGTTGCGGTAACATCACCCTTCTTACCTGTATACTTTCTATATACAAGATTACCTCTTGCGTCATTAATGTCCGTTGAGTCAGCAGTAATATCAATATTAAAATTATTAAGCTGAGTAAGAGCATACAGTGGGACACCAGCTTTAGTAGCACCATAACCAAACTGCGCTCTATCAATAATTACGTCACCAATCTTAAATGCCATAATTTTATTTCCTCCTTAAATTATTAAAAATTTGTATAAAAAAAAGAACATCCAAATAGATGTTCAAATTAACTATATTTCTCTCATAAAATTAAATTGTTCTTTATCAATTTTACTTGTGTCACAGAATCCAGAATAACTTCCACCCATCAACGCATGGGTTTGCTCATATATTTGAAGTCTTTGAACTGCATCGTAAAATTGATATATTTTTACTTGTTTTAATTCTTCAAGTTTATATTTAAAGCCAGGGTGATTTGTCAATGCTGAAATAATAGGTAGAAGATTAGACTCAGAATTATCATCTGTTTTTTTCATAGATAAGTTCATTTGATCTTCTTGTCTCATCCAATCTCTAGTAGTTCTTCCTTTTGCCTTTTCAACTTTAGGATGAATATTCATAATGGTTCTGATATACTCAGCAATTTCCATATATTCATTTTCTGACAATAGAATATTAGACTCTGGATTATATAACCCAAATTGTTCTTCTGAATTTTCATCAGTATAAGGAATAATTTTATAGTCTAAGAAATTTACATCATGAAATATCAAATGAAGTGGAGAATAGTCTTGTTCTGGGATTTGAGACAATAGAGCATATACCTCTATATCTTTTACCTTACACCAATTTTCTACACCGAGATTAAATAGCATAAGACGAATCGAAGTGGAATTGTTAATAAATGGGGAGATGGCGGTATAGAATTTTGATTCGCCAATATCTAAAATATCACCTATAGTTGGTTGGGATATTTTAATTCCGTGTACATAATAATCTTCACCAAAGAAAAGTTTTAATTTATCAAAATGATATTTATCATTAGATGATTTTTGTTTCTTTTGGTTGTCTTCAATAGTAGCGGTTTGAATTGCATCCAATGCACCAGATGATATATTAGCCATTCAATCACCGCCTTAATTGATAATTGCCCAAACTTGTTTTCCCATTGGTTGTATTTACGATTCCATTAGTGTCAATAACTTGAAACACAAGAGTACGAACAAGATAATTATTATCTGTTGTAGATTCTTTAGAAGATATGAGATGAGTCTGCATACCAAAGATATTTGACCAATTGAATCGCTCCCTTATAATGGAAGCAATCAAATCATGGCGTGGAATACCTGTAAATTTATCATCTCTATCATTACCATGAACAAATATTGTAAATGTAATATTTGTGTATTTAAGAGTATCTTGATAACGAGGAGTTTCATCAAAACTAACTTGATAACAGATATAATGTTTTACTTCTGTCTGAGTATCAGGAATGAATAAATAAGGACGAATATTTGAACCACTGCCAAAATATCTATCCCATTCACCTAAAGGTTCGTATTCGCCTAAATCTTCATTCCATTCCCAATTAATGTTTCCGTTTTTATCAAATAACTCCGATTCTAAATCTTTTTCATTTAGAGCATATAACAAACAAGGGTTTGACAATAAAGCTTTCTCAATTTTCTTCTTGTATTGAATATTCTCATCATCAGGATTCTTGCTATATGCACGAAGTTTGGATAATAAATCTTTCTTAGTTTCTAACTTTTCCATACAACACCTCCTTATTCTACAAGCTCTAATGAAATAGTTTCAGATTCAATTGTTGTATCATCTTTGCCGATAGTACATTTAACTGTCAGAATTTTGCCGATAACGGCAGTGTTACTAGGAAACTTCAATTTCTTTTGATTGAATTCTGTACCATCTCGCCAAGTCACTTTATCAGTCCAATCTTCATTATCAATAGAGCAAGCCCATGTAAAAGTTGCATCAGCATATTCGGTTGTGATATCTTCATTAGAATCATTAAATAGATTTACTGTAAGATTTTTATAAGAACCACCAACTTTAATAGTTGAAGTAGATGCTGAAATTCTTGCTGTAATAGAAGATGGGGGAGTAGTTGGAGTAGATGGATCTATTGGGGCAATTTCTGAATCGAAATAGTTCGCATACATTTCGCCTGTTTCAAGATTGACATAATCAGTATGCTCATTCCAAAACGCTGTATATATAGTAAGCTTTTGAATACCAAATGGCATTGAATTTTCAACCTTGGTTACTGTCCATACTGTAGGATGTTCTGTTAAAGCACTTACTACAACACGCATATTTTTAGAATCTTCAGAAGTGTACCAAAACTTCTCTGTAATAGAGTTCATTGGCAACCATATCTTATCCTGATTATCAGTATGTGTAAAATATCGGTCTGTGTAAGTGCCTATAGTATAGGAATTCTGTTGTCTTAAACAACACCACATACGTCTCTTGATGCGCTTGTCATTAGATTTTTCAATCCATGTAAGTTCGTAATTTACTGGTAAAATCAGATACTTTGGAAACTGATTTGCAGGTTCATCACGACAAACAATCCACTTATGATAAACTCCTCTATCATCTGGAACATCCACGAAAAGCCCTATCGGAAATGTCGCCCCATAGCGTTTCCTAAAATCAGTCTCATAATAATAAAGGTCATCACCTTCATTGAATCTTACAGGCTGACTTGGACGAAACATAAGATAGTATTCTACTTGATCTTTGTCCATTGACTGATAAGATTTGACAATAAACTTTGCGTCAATCTTTGTCTTATTGGTATTTTCATAAGTCATACCTTCAGCAAGAGAACGAGTAATACCATGTTCATCTGTATAAAAATCATCATGAAAATGGTCGTAAATATAACAAACTTTTGTAGCGATGTCATTTTCAAACGTCTGTTCCATTAGAAAATCTGACTCTTCTTTATATATCTGCCCAATTGTTTTCGCACCATTATTTTTGGCACTAGCGATACGTCTCGCTGTCTCCAAACTCGGCATCGTTAGCACCTCCTTCAAACATAAGCTTAATATATCCGTGACTATCCAAAATAGCCCTACGGAAAGTTACATAATTAAAGTGGTCACTTGTAACTTCATCATAAGCAGCTTGAAGTGTGGACATAAGTGTGACCATATATCCATTGTTATTAAATAAGGTTTTTGTACCACCCAATTTGAATAACACATTTTCAAAAAAGATGAGAAATGCTTCATCATCTTCAAAAATTGTTTCTGTAATATGTTTATCTTTGTAAAGTAACAGTTTGTGAATGTCATTATGCATTGCACGAACTGCATCTGTGATTTGCTTGTCTGTGAAGTCACCATATATATATCGCATGGTTATTCACCTCGTAAATATGAATTGTTAATGTATCCATGACTTGCAAGTTTCTGGCTGAATTTGTGTTCAAGAGAATCCAATCTATTTGTTATTTGAGAATAATTATTCTGGATATTTTTTTCCTCTTTTGTACCCAAAACTCTAGCGGTATAATTAATCGAATCAACCTTTGGTTTTAACCATTGGATAGACATACCAAGAGCAAATAATTCTGTCACATATTCTTTATCAGCAAAATCACTTACAGGATATTTCATTTCAAATTCAATCTGTTGAATTTCATCATCCATTGCGAATGACGAAAACTTATTGATTACTCGTTCATCACCAACGATGGAGTGAAGTCTTTCCGTATTAAGTTCAAGCAAATCGTTATCCTCTAAAAAGAGTTCCTTTACATCATCAGTTTTTGTTCGTGTTCTTGAAAACACGGTTTCGTATGGAAGTAACATTGTGTACCTCCTTTTACTTTACGAACAACTTACTAATCAGATCAAAATCAGAATCAAAAATCTCACTTAATGTTCTTACCTTTGAAATACTATCAAGATGTCCATTTGCGATTTCACCTGCAACCATCTGACAAAGTACATTCTTTGCACCAATAGGAAGTTTTTCAATTTCCGTTCTCATTCTGCTGTTAGGCAAATCTAAAATTTCTAATAAATCCTCTGCCGTATACATATTGTCATATACTTTTGTAACTGAAGGAAAATCAGCCAACAAATCATCATCTTCGATAATGAATCTTGGCAAGAAAATATGGTCAGAACCCTTACGAATCAGAGTAACCAAATCTCTGTAGTTAATTTCACAAGTCTTTCCATAATCCTTAAACTCATATGTATTACCAGATGGACATGTAATATTTAAGCCACCAAAACATACTGAACGACATAAAATAAAGTCAGAATCAGTAAAAGTTTTCTTTGGCTTTTCTGTTACTTTCGCTTCAACAGTTTCTTCTGTTTTGGCGACAGTTTTCTTTGTATAAGCCATTTTTATTTCCTTTCTTTCCATATAAAATAGGAGAGTATTTTCATACCCTCCTACATAAGTATTGTATTAAATTAGTCCTGAGTAATCTTCCACTGACCAAAGTAACGACCAAGACGAGTAGCAACACCAAGTTCTCTCTGTACTTCGTACTTCATAAGATCCGCAATATTACTATTAGCCTCACCTCTGTCAGTAATCTCATCAATGATTGTTTCACCAACATCAACCATATCAACCATCTTATTATCACCAGAAGCGAAGATCCAAAGTGTATCATCATCGTACATAGTCTTTGTTACATCATTTCTTGCGAATCTCTGTGGAATCTCAACAAGACGATAACGACCGTAATTACCAAGTCTACCCATAGAAGCAACAGCTTCCTTCTGAGAAGCAGCAATCCAGTTTACATTTACAAGATTCTCAAGTTCCTGAAGACCTACCATAGTACCCATAATTACAACTTCCGCATTGTCATTTGCAACAGATACATTCTGAAGTACCTTGTTGAACTTGCCTCTGTTCTGTGTATTTAAAGCACCAGTCTCAACGAAACCTGTCTGTACAGGAAGCTTCTTTGGAGCATTAAGAACTTCTGCGAAGATAAGATCCTGAACCATAACAACGAATGCCTTTGTGATAGCATCAATAAGTTTTGTCCAATCTTCCTGTCCAATTAAATACTTATCAATATCAGCACCAACAGCAGCACCATAAAGGTCAGTCTCAACAGAGTATGTCTCACCTTCTGGTAATCTCTGGAGCATTGTATCATGGTGTCTCTTACCCATTCTTGCAACAGAAAGAATTACTTCCTCATGTTCGTTCTTAAACAAGTTCTCATCACCATCATTAAGATTTCTATAGTTTACAAGCTCATTGAACCATTCGTTCTCTTTAAGACCTGTAGATACCGTCCAGTCTGTCACCTCCTCGATAACATTGAAGAACTGTCTACCAAACTCTTCATAAGCACGAATACGCTCTCTCTTCTTAGCATCCTTTGTTAAACCAAAGATTTTAAGAGACATTTCACGAAGCTTGTCCTCGGCATCCTTCTTAGAAATCCCCTCATCGAGTTCTCCCTTATATAAATCAAACATAAGGTTCTTAATTTCATCATAAGATGTTTCCATTTCTTTAAACACATTCATTACATGTGCGGTAAAATTCATTCTACTCATTATATTTTATCCTCCTTTCTTACGCAGTAGCTACCTTGTGTTTCTGGCTACCAGCTTCGATTGTTACTTTTTTACCTGCTACTGGTGTACCGTCAAATGCATCTGCACTAAGCTCATATACATCTGTTACACCGAGAACAAAACCTCTAACAGTCTTTGTTCTACTTGCGCTTGCTTCGTTGAAGAAGTTAGAAGTAGCTGTAAACTTAGAGTTATAGTTTTCTGCAATAGTAGGAACTTCATAAATTAAAATTGCTGGTGCATTAGGATCAATCTTCTTAACCTCTACATACCAGTTTCCATCAGCAGCCTGCTCAAGAATTTCCCCTTCGAAAGTAGTAGGTGCATCAGCGACCTCATACTGATCAAAAGATACATATTTACCTTTTCCGCATACAGTACCATTGTCTGTATCTGTCTTAATTACCATGTTTAATGTTCTACCTACACGCTCAGAAAGGACTTTAGTAGGGAAGCAAACATGATGCTGTTCAATTGAATAACGTAAAGCCATTATTTTTTCCTCCTTAAATTTGATAAAATAAAAAAGACCGCTTTATAAAAGCGACCTAACAAAAAGTGATTATTTAATTTTCTATTTATTTGTTCTGAAACAATTTTCCATATCTACTTGATTTAACAACTTTAGATGGGTTAGCGAACTGTTTCTTAGAAGTTGATTTCTTCTCCTCTGTCGATGCAGAAAAAGTTGAATGTTCTGCAATAAAATCAGAATGAATCACTTTAACCTGTGTTCCCAGTTCAGCAAGAGAGTAGTTATCCATATTCTTATAAAGTTCGGCAAAATCTTTGTTTACAAAATTTCCTTCTTTATCTTTTGTAGAAATAGATTCGTATCTCTTATCTGCAAGAATTTCTTCACGCTTTTCATGAAGTTCATTCTTTTCTACAGTTTCCTTAAATGCTTTTAATTCAGCATAATTTGAACGCATATCATCAAGTTCTTTCTGCTCATCAGCAGTAACAAACTCAACATATACTTCAACTCTGTCACCAGTAAGAGAATAGTTGTCATCATTAGAATCATAAGTCTGCTTATAATATCTTCCAGACCACCAATCACACATGATTACATAATCATCATAAACAGTGACACCATAATATGTATTATCTATCTCAGCATATGTAGCGTTTACTAAATCCTGGATAGCATAGATTTTATCCTGTAAAGATACAGCAAACTTTTTGATTTCTCCATCTTTCACAAATGAATACTCAACAGTATTATTAGATACAGAATTATCTACTTTCTTCTTGACTTCATCATCATCTGATGGAGTAGTAGTTGATTCATCTGTAGTTGAATCCTCCTTGCTATCATCTTTAGTAGATTCGGTTGGTTCATCATTAGTTGGTTCTACACCCTCGTCTGTAGAAGGAGTATCTTCCGTTGAAGTATTATCTGTAGTGCCATCAGTAGTATCAGTATCATCAAATGCTTTTGCAAATGCTTCAACTAATTCTTCGTCTGACATATTTTTATAATCGAATGTAATATCATCAACTGTTTTTCCATACTTCTGACATAACTCTTCAAATTTATTCATATTGACGTTGTTTCCTCCTTCCTTAGAATTGTTTTTATTGTCAAAACAAGCAGTCTCTAATTTTTCAAGTCGTGCCTGTAATTCAACCATTTTTTCATTAAATTTAATTAGACTGTTATTTTCTTCACTGAAATCTTCGAGCGTAATTTTGCTTCCAAGCATTCCCTCACCAATAGGTGTTCCATCTTTCTCAGATCCCAAGCAAGTACATCCTGCAAATTCAAAATCATCTAATTGTAGATACTTTTCTTTTGCATTGTATGAACACTCGTATACAATCAGCTCACAGCTCACCTTTGTTCCATTTTTTTCACGAATGATGTCTGCACAACGAGTATATGATTCAGGAATTGCCACACGAGCAACGACATATGTTTTATCCATATCTTTGTCATATTCGAGATAAGGTTCGTCTGCTGTAAAAGTACCAACCTGTTTTTCATCATATACGGTTATTTCATTACCATCTTCATCTGTTTCTATATGATAATCGTGGGAGTGAAAATCCCAAGAGCCATCATCCAATTGATGAATGTTCGCAAGTAGCGGAGAATATTTTAGACTTGGCATTGCAGCCTTCATAGAATCTTCAGATATGTAACTACCATTACGATTAAGTAATGTGTGACAAACACGCACTTTAGCATATAATTTATTATCTTCGGCTTTTTCTATGTCAGCAGAAGAAAAATCTTGAACCGCCTGTACATAAAGTGGTTTGCCAGATTCTTTTGAAGAAAAATTATACATCTTCTTATGCTTACAGAAACTAATTAAATCTTCAATTGTAAAATATTTCTTTTGCATTATTTCCTCCTTTCTGAATTATTCATAAGCACTCAGATAGGAGAGTGCTAAATACTCAGCATATTACTATACTGAATTTTTCTTTTATCTATATCATCATTTGAAAACTGAATTTTTCCAGAATTCAAAAAGGTATAAATACCATTCGTAATATCTATTCTCTGAAAACCAAGAGAGGATAATTTCTCGGCAGTAGAGACATCTGTAGTTTTTATAAAATTCTGTTTCATCCTTTTATCTCCTAATTATCGTTCTTATTCTGGTCACGAGTTTCACTTCCTTCATCTGAAATCTGTGTATCAGAAACCTCTGGTTTTGTTCCATCAGAGCTATTTGAAACTGTATTAGCAGAAGTAAGAACCTTAAATCTATTTGGTAAATCAAGAATGTCATTACCTAAGAATGCGAGTGATAATGTATCTAATTCACTAATACCATTAAGTGCATTGATTGCAAGAATCTTTGTTGCATCATACTGTAAATCTTTTTGCAATGATTCTTTAAATGCGTCTTTGGTATATGCTGATACTTCAAAGAATTTTACTTTGGCAGGATTAGAAACTTGATAGCCAAGCATACGATTTGTCCAACCTTGAATCTGACCAAGTAATGCTGAAATTGCAAATTCTGTATCAGCACGAGTCGCTGAACGGAATGCTTCAGCTCCACTGATAGTAGAAGAGTTCAAAATTTGTGCGCCACCAGAAGTATTTAAAACTTCCTTTGTTGCCTTTTGAACTTTTGTTGTGTCAGTAGACTGGTCATCAGAGAATGAAATAGTATCAAGTGGGATAGGAGTAATTGCAGCACCTACATAATCAGGTAAACTTGCAACCATCTTGTTGTAATAATCCACCGCTAAATCAATATTAACTGACCATGCATCGGGATCTGTTGCACCTGATAATGTTGGGATGGTAGCAGTTATCAATTTATAAATCTGTTGTTCATCTGCTACAGCTTGTACATCAGCTAAATTAAGCAATCCAATTAAGTCGATGAATAGTCCACTGTAAATTGGTACAATTGTTTCCCAAGATTCCATTCTTGACTTTGTACATAAAGCATATTCATCTGGCATAGGTTGCCATTTATTTTTACTATCACCACCATAAGCTTTATACATAGAACTTAATGGTTCTCCAAGGAATTCAAGAATATCCTCAAATTTTTTATAATTACTCATATCCACACTGAATGAAAAATCACCTGTGAAATATTTTCCTGAAATCCTACAATATTCAGGTGGTATTTTTAATATGAAAATACCTGTCTCGTCTATCCAGCAACAGCCATAATAAACATCTTCGATGAAGTTGTTAATTAACATAGGAAGTAAACTGTTTTGTAAATCCATCCTGTCTAAGACCTGTAATGTTTCATAATAATCTTTTAGGATTGCTTCTTTATCATTATCTTCAATGGGATTATATGTAGGAACAACATATCTTGAATTCAAATCAAACATTGTAGCGTTATACATAATCAATCTGAAATAAACCTGAGAACGATAGAAGAGATAACGTGATAATCCACGTAATTCAGATTCATAGCTGTCTATGTTCTGTAAATATCTGATGACATCATCTTTACTATAAGAACTAATAGTTGTCTGTCGAACTGTTTTGGTTACATCACGAACTTGCTTAAATGCCTGTTTGCTTTCGGCAAATTTCTGTTTTTGTGTTTCAAGCTTTTCCATATACTGCTTTCGTTCAGCAGCCGTAGGTTGTCGCTTGGTAGTAGTTGTTTTAGGAGATGTTTCTGACATCTCTTTTTTTGGTCGTGCCATTTATGTAGTAAACACCTCCTTTTCTTTGAGATTTTTTTGTTTAATTTTTATATGTGAATTTTTGTGATTTAATTAGAATCGTTTTGAAAATGAAGATGAGTGTGATGGTTGACGGATAGGGAGTTTAGATAGAAGAGTCTGAGAATCTTCAGGTTTTCTTCGTTGTCTTACCATATCTTTACTCCTTAATTCAAATAAGGCGTGTCCCATAAGAGCCATGCAATAGCTGCGGTCGTCATGTAGAATGTTTTCAAAACCAGGGGCTAAGTCATATCTAATATTTCCATTAGACGATTTATATTTGTACATATGAGTAAGTTCTTCTTTCATAGCATCTAACTGTTTTAAGCCGATTTCTTCTTCGAGAGACAGATTATAATTTGTCTCAACAACTTCACCATTCTCTTCAGATAACATAGTTAAATTACCATGATAATCATATTCAGCCGTAAAACTAATTAAATCCTGATCTATCATTTCACATAATTGTGAATACATAATCGCTTTATATTTAGAAGGTTCTCTCATACGAATAATATCTATTGCATCGGGATATCTTTTTACATAAGGTATTGCATATTCGTAATTTGCATCAATTAAACCATGATGTTCATAGTCCTTCTCTCCTTGATGTTTATCTTCATAAAAATTATCAAACAATAGATCACACATCTGGGTAGCTCCACCACCAGAACCAGCATCAATATATATACCATATATATTTTTATAATCTGGAACACCATATCCGTTATAACGAACTATAATCTCCTGTAACATTTTTACTTGTTCAGGTGTTGTAAGAGGCTTTTTTGTTTCTTTGTCAATAAGATTAATACCATTTACAACATCTAATAACCAACCTCTTTTATCGTCTTTGTGAAGTTTACCGATAAGAACAAAACTATTGTCACGCTTTTTGGCAGGATCAAAACAGATGATCATAAGAGAATTATCATCATTGATAAGCATTGGTGGTCTGACGACACTATTTCTAAGTACCTGTGATTTCTTAACTGCAATATCATCACCAAGATCTGAATCGAATTTATTCATATACTCACGGGTAGCCTTAGTTGGATTCATCTTCATTTCTGAATCAATCTTTGCTTGAGTAAGTAGTGGAACAGGATATACTTTTCCATTATAAGTAGCATGAAGAATTACTTCACAATCTATATCTGCACAGAAATAATTCTTATCACCTGCCATAGAGTGCATTGCAGCTTCTTTATATCTTTTATAGAAAACATCATCCATAGAACCTGCTGAACTTGCACATACAACTTGATTTGGGAAATTTGGTGGAAGCAATGTTACATCAACATCACCACCAAGAGCGAAGTCACTGTTCTGAGTGACGAATGGAAGAGTAGCAGCGAACATATCTTCAGATACATACGATGCTTCATCATAGAAATTAAGTCGGCTTCTTCGACCACGAGATCCATCAAAATTTGAGTTGACCGTAGCCAAACTCGATCCTGAATAAAGTTTAAAGGAGTAAGATGCTGGGTCGTGCCGAAAGCCCTCGCTATTTGAACTTTTAACAAGTTCATTTAGAAATACATCTGTCAAGCCAGTAAATGAAGCGATTTCTTTTTTTGCAATAGATTCAATCTTCTTCATCATACCTATACTTTGAGAACCTGTGCTTGATAAAATGTATCCTTCAAATTTGGGCAGTAACATTGTTTTAGCCATCAAAAATGGGCTACCTAGAGTTGTCTTACCAGCATTACGACTCATACACCAAACAACATTTGGTGTAATCCATGACATCATAAATACATATTTCTGATAGTCAAGAAATTCGATACCGAAAAATCTTTCGCAGAATTTTACTGGGTTTCTGCGCCCCCACTGAATTATTTCAGAGAATTTTTTCAAACCCTCTAACTTTAATTCAGACATATCATAATAAGTAGGTTTTTTGAAAAAAGTAAAATTCTTTGGAGTAAATTCATTTATAGAATCACCCATCAGGACAATTTTATCATCAGCCATCTTCGATTACTTGCCCTTTCTCGTCTATAAGACCTTTTTCAAATAAGAAATCTTTAAGGTCTTTATTTTCCTTTTTCAATAACCTACTAAATTCAACTGCATTATCTCTTTCTTTTTGAAGATTAAATAACAATCCTTTTTGATGAATAACTTCTTTTTCCCAATCGTTTTCATCAGGATTTAACTGTTTTAATTGGTTCTGATGATTTCTTGTCATAATATCTTCGATTGCCATATTAGTTTCATAATCGAATGTATTTACCTCAGAACCATCTAAATCCATTTCTTGTAATTCTTTTATGATACCAGTAAGAGTACCAGCACCTTTACTTTTTCTATTGTTATTATTTTCAGATATTCCGTTATCCTTTGCTAGTGCAAGGGCAGAAGATATCATTTTTTGCTTTGTTTCAGCTAAAGATTTAATTGTTGATATAACACCTGGATTACTACCAAGTTGTTTCTTGTATTGTGAAATAGTATCATTGATTGTTTTTACATCCTTAAAACTTTGCACAATTTCAATTACAGCTTCAAGCTTCAACCCGTCATCTTTTACAGACTCATCAAAATATCCAACAAGCTTAGAGTAAAGAATAGGCTGTTCTGAAATTGGTTCATTTTCAAAAGGATCATAACCTAAAAATCTAAGAACTGTTCGTTTATTCTTTTTATACATTTCAACGACATCTTCAGATAATTCGTCTTCTTTATTCTCTTGTGTAACTTCTTCATCTTTGTAAACTATTTTCTCTTTGAACATGTCGGAATCCATGTATCCCATACCAACATAATTTTTCATACTGATATTTTTAATGTATGAAGTCCAGACATTTTCTTTACCTTTTCCTGTAACCATATTTTCAGATTCTTGAATACTTGCATTCCATACAGTTTCAAGAAAAGGTTTATTAAGATAATATAATGCTTTCTGCACACTCTCTTTCGTTGGCTCATGTTCTTCGCCTCTTTCGTCAACCCGTAATGCAATTTTACGGGCACAATCACGGCAGATTCTCGAAAAACTTTTTCCACCAAGTAAAGGATCTGTATCATAATAAAATTTTGTTTCTATATCCTTATGCTTATTACACATAGGGCAGTGAGTAGTACCTGCATATTTATCAAGCTTGTACTGTAATTCTTCAACTTTTTCTCTAGCCTCAGCAGCCGTTAATTTAACTGGTTGCGTAGTGCTTTTTCTTGTAGCCAATTAACAGCCACCTCCTTTTATTCCAATAAATTAAGCACTCTCTGTAATAACAGTAAGAGTGCTTTCCAAATATTCTACATAATCGTAGTTGATATTTATTTGTAAATTGTTTTTCTTAAACCATTCGTCAAATTCCCCAATATCAATTCTATATACAAAATCTAAGAAATCATACGGAGAGAATTTGGTGTATCCATAATTATCATGAAATAGCTTATGTACATCTTTATTTATACAAGCTCCAAACCCATAAATTATATGTAAATCCTTTAATTCGTCTCTTAAATGTTGAAATTCATCTTCACTATAATCACATACTTGTTGTTTAACTTCTATACCAGTCAACTTAAAAACTTCATCAACAATATCTCTAAAAGCGGTAGTATGATGTATATTATCGAATTCTCCACCGGTAATTACACATTTATAATTACAAAATTCCATTGATTCATTGAACCAATCTTTTGTATCAGAACGAAGCTCTGTGTATGTCGGTAAGATACCGCCTCTCCAACGACCATTAAGTTCTCCATTTAAAGGATTAATATGTCGTGGATTCTTGTCACCAGCCCATTTACCTTTCATGCGCTCACTAATAGCTTTACATTGTTCAGGACTTCTTTTTCTACCTTTCCACCAGCCATCATGAGTTTTATAGTATTCGTTTTTAGTAGCTGAAATTTTATCTCTCGCCTCTTGTGAAATAATTCTTCCTTTTAATTTTTCACTACATTTTAAACTCCTTGCAATATTAGCTCTATTTTGTGTTTCATAATTTTTACCTGAAATTCCTAAAACACCTGCATGACATTCAATTGATCTTACGGTTCTATTTGGAAAGAATATATTATGTAATTCTTCACCTGTAAAATCCTTATAATGTTCATACATTATTTTATCTTCAGCTTCAGACCATTTTTCAAAAACCGTATAGTCAGGATTTAAAAATCCAGATTCTTTTTTACTACATTCTCTACATACATTTCGTAATCCATCTATACAAGCTAAATCAATTGGAAAATATAATTTATTATTAGGTAAATCACGTCCACATTTTTTACAATGACGAGTACCAGAATAAAATAAATCTTTTTCTTTATTTTGTTCAATAATTTTTAATCTCTTTTCTTTATTGATTATTGCTTGACAATTTTTGCATACCGCATTCAATCTACCAATTCTTTTATTTGCATAAGAAAAATATTCATTTGTATTTGGATATTCTGTATTACATTTAGTACATATTCTTGTTTTCGAATCAACAGTAGTACCATGTGTATATCCCATAAAAATCACCTATAACCTTTCATCCTAACCCCAAACAACAACTAAAAATAGCAGTAGAAGTGGGGAGGTTAGGTGTAAAACCCACATACACAAGAATGATCAGTTCTTATGTCTACTGCAACAATCCAACCACCTGCAATCGAAACAGTAACAATCCTCTCGTAGTTGGCTATATATTTATTCTCTTTTTAAATACAAAAAGAGATCAGTAATAATACTGATCTCTTTCAAATAATCTTTACAATATTTTTTACAAGTTGTCACGTAATTCTTTTGCTTTGTCTGCAATCCATGTTCCAGGAAAAGCGTTCATTATTTCTCCCAATAAACCATATGCAGTTGCAGAATTAGAAATTTCTCCATCTTCAATTTTTTCAATAATTTCTTCAGCAGAAGCCATATCTGTAAAATTCCACGCCATAATATTCACCTCCATATAACAATTATTGCATGTTAGATAAACAAAAGCAACATATAATTATATTGAAAGTGCAATTCACTTCACTTAACACACCTTCTACGATTTGAACATAGATCTGACGATTTTGGAGATCGTTGCTCTACCAATTAAGCTAAAGGTGTATATAACAAAAGAGCCATCTCAACACATGAAATGACTCTTTCTCATTTTATATTTGGTTACTCTTCCAAACAACCATCTTCAGATGGAGTAGTAGTCTTAATTTCATTCACGGTTATTCCAATATTATATGTCACATCCTTAATGACACGAATATTTTTATATCCATATTCTCGATCAAGCTCTTTAATTGTATTTTTCAATTCACCCAAATCATCCGTTGAGTATTCGATTAGTTCCGATGGAGAACCTTCAGTCTGAATCTGATACATTTGATAAAATTCTCTTCCAAGCACAGAGTTATATTTAATTAATATTTTATACATATATAAATTACCTCCAAAATGATAGAATTAGAAAAGCTGCCAATAGGATTTGAACCTACAACCTTGGCTTTAGAAGAACCATGCTCTATCCAATTGAGCTAAGACAGCAGAATAGAAGAGGAACGACCTCTCCTTATTATATAGATTGATAAGATCTATTGCCAATCGATTATCAGCCGACCGACAAAAGAGAATATTGAAAATTCTCTAAAAATATTATCCAGTTGCAACGCCACAACGGACTCGAACCGAAATCTTCTCTCTATAGGAGAGATGCATGATCCTTTCATGCTGGTGACCTGAATAATATATTATTTGATCATTCCTAACTCGTACTTATAGTACGTCAAATGCATGATATGTGTATGAACAACCGTTTACTTTATCATTCTCCGCATATTTTCAGTCTTCGGAACAAAGACCATTCGATAAGGTTTAATGACTCTTATCCGTCAAAATTCCAATTGTAAAAATCAGAAAAGACAATTTGCCATTTCTTACAAAACTCTGTGGACAGTTTTAATCATAATAATGGTTCTCATTAACGTAGAGAGGCACGAACATCTTCTCATTTCTGAAGGTTGAGAGTAACCGATAATCCTAGATGTCGGTAGGAAAGAAGTAGGACTTACAACACTACATGAATAACAAATGCCAAGATGTGATACTTATATATTCTCTTTTTGGTTGCCCACTTAAGGGTTCTTTTATTTGTTCTCTACATTGTCGTCACCTTTTTATATATACCTTTCGTGCCTGTTTATAAGGGCTTTATTTGGATAATACAGTGCTATCGGTCTGTTAGTCCGTCCGATTTCCACAGAGCCTTGTTGAGTTCTTATGGTTTCAGAGCATTCGGCTATAGGTATATGAGTTTGTTACCCTTAATATTATTCAATCACTTTGACATAAATCATCTTAACATGCTATGATGTAAAAAAGAAAATTTTATAAGGAGTGTATATTGGACACAATATTTGAAATATTTAAGACCATTTTTCCTGCTATTATTACTGGAATTTTTACATTCCTAGCCACTAAATATACGTATAATAAAAATATACCTTTAGACAAAATGGAGATAGCATATGATAAAATATATAATCCTATATATCATATACTATTACAAAATAATTCTAATAATATATGTACAAATCAAATCAGCTTAGATATATTTGTCATTTTAAATAAATATAATGATTATGCAGATCGATCGACACTTCACGCATTTGATTTATATCGTAAAAATAGAGATAAAGATAGTTTTATAAATTTTAAAAATAACATCAATAATAAATACATATATCTTCGCAAAAGACTTGGATATTTAGAACCTAATTTGATACAAGCGTATACATATTCTTCAAAAAATGAAAAATCTGTTTTACGATTAGTGTTAGAGTGTACTGTCGCATACATAACAATGCTCGCATATGCATTGTTGAGTGCATCAGTTCACACAGTTATAACATGGATAGCTTTTAGTTTAATATGTATCATTATAATTGAGTTATTAACTTTATTTTTTAGGAATATTTTAATTTATATCAGGAAAATTATAAAACATATAAAATCCAATAATAAATGTCGTAAAAATTGACATATTTTGACAAGAAGTGTCATATAATATATAATAGAAAGGACAAGCAGTTATTCAAACATCTTTGTTTTGGCTAGATAGAGATGGTTAGGCGGTTAAGTCACGTCAGAGTAGTGATACTCTGTTTATATAGATATCCTCATGACACAATGTAGGAAATACTTACAAAGGAGGATAATACGTGACATTTTGTGAATTACTAATTTTTACATTAGTGACTGGCATAGTAAGTGGTGTAATTGCTACATACTTAGTCAGATTGTTCGATAAACACAAAAATGACCGCCACGGCAAATAGCGATCATTTCCTTTGTGTTGATATTGTTATATTAGCCAAATAGTGTTCAATATTGGCTTAACCGTCTAACGGATAATTGCTTGTTTCTTTTGACTTGTATTGTAACACATAAAATTGTGTGGTGCAAGAGGAAATAAGACAAAGTGTTAGACAAAAGCTTCATCGGCATCCTCAGTATCCTTTAAATACCTTCTTTTTCAGCTTCCTTTTCAAGTTCTTTCTGTTTGAACTTTAAAAGTTTTAATTTGTCTCTTAATTCTGTCTTTGAGACAGGTTTAATATATGCCATTTGCGTTGTAGAACTATTTTTATGATTCGCCCACTGTGATGCAAGGTTTAAATCACCAGTATCTTCATAAATTTTGTTTATTGAAGTTTTGCGGATGCAATGACAATGTAGATCAGGTATGCCAATAATTCTTCCAAACTTTCTCATTCTATCGTGAATCATGCCTTGTGTCCAAGGAAGCCATTTGTCTTTATATTTGTGGATAAATAATGCATCACATTCAAGATGGTCGTAGCCATCGTGTCTCATAGATAACCATGTTTCAAGCATATCTCTACAAGTATCGTCAAAAGAAACTTCCACACGGTATCCTTCCTTCTCACGTATTGATTCAAATACCATATTGTCTAAGTCAAGAGAAGATACAGTAAGTTTCTCCAAAGCACCAATTCTATTGGCAGAGAAGAGTGCGATTTCAAATAATAACTGATCTTGTATTGTCCATTTATTATTCTCTGTCTTATACAAATCTGCCCTAATAGCTGCAATCTGTTCATCATTTAAAAAATAATGATTAAGAATTTGTTCCTCATTGGCTTTCTTCATTCTGTCAAGTTTACCATCAAAAGGATGATATTTAACAAATCCACGCTTCATAGACCAAATATAGAATGAACTTACAGCAGAGATTTTCATATTGATTATCTTCTTATGATTCATTAATGTTTCCTGACAGAAAAGCATATATGCTTCCATAATATCAACTGCATTTTCCATGAACTCATCAGAATATAAATCTAATTCACCATAATTTTCTCCTAACCACATGAGGAAATGCCGAAACAAACCTTTATATCTCTTATATGTAGTATCTTTTACATCACGATTTTTGATAATATTAGATTGTAAATATTTTTCATATTTCTTCCAGTTCTCTTCATAAATAAACTTTTCTTTATCAGGAGTGAAATATTTCACTCTCGTAATTTTTTCCTTTGACAATATTTCATCCTCCTTTTCTGCAATATAAAAGAAGCAAGATAGTAGTAAACTAAATTGCTTCTTACGATGCAAATTCCCATATATATCCATTTGTACTTTTCCGATTCCCATTGCATACTGCCGAAATATTTCTATAATCTATTCCAGTTTCTCTCCAAGCATCAGAAATTGAAGGATATTCATTAACATATTTTCTATCCATAGTATATTGAATAACTTTTTTCTTCGTTTTAATATTGTTTTCTATTTTGAATTTATTGAAATCATCGCCTTTAAATCTCCATACATATCCAAATGAAGTTTTATGATCACCTAAACACACAGCAGAAATATTACCAAACGCAATACCAGTTGCTTCCGATGCATCCATAATAGAATCATACTCGGCAATTATTTCACCCTTTTTATTAAATTGTGTTACGGGTTTCTTTGCTCGTTTTGTAGCCTGAAGTAATCCATCATTAATTCCACCACGTTGTTTCCAATATTCACGCATCTTGTTACAACTTTCTTCGGTTCTAGTTTTATTTTTATTTCCACCAGAATCTTTATTGTAACCATATTTCTTGTCTGTTGTTTTATATCGATCAATATAATAGATTTCTTTCTCATCTAATTCATCTTTTTTGCAATAACAAATTATAGATATGCTAAAATTATTTTCGCCATACTTATTCCATGCTTGTTGTAAATGGTCGTTAAAATGCACCCCATTTTTTAATTCATATAAATGTTTTGAAATTCTCTTTTTTAAATTCACACTTTGACCTATATATTTTTTATGATCAATTAAATTTTCAATACAATAAATTCCACTTTTATTCATAATTTTACCTACTTCCTACCTACTTTTCTGCAATAAAAAAGGAATAGGATGGAGGCGTAGGTGTACCTCACTCAAATCGGTTTGCAACTCCGATTTGTCCCATTCCATAAATCCCACAATCAGCTATGACACCGATCATGAGTACACATATTTATTCTCTGTTTCCATCCACAGAAACATAGAAAATTGACTTTAATAGGATTCGAACCTATATCCATTCCGTCAGTGGCTTTCACACTGGTGTCTGCGGTTTTACCTTGGATGCTTTAACCATTAAGCTATAAAGTCATACAAAAAGAGTGTGCAGCGTACACCACACACTCCCATATTTCTTATTAGTTAATACCAAAATGATTCATCTAATTTATCCAGATAACATGCATAGTTCATTAACCGCTTGTAAATCTCTGGAAATGCGTCTACTATATCAAGCCAATCATTTAATGAATCATAAGTCTTCTGAATTTCTTTTGTCTTCTTCTCGAACTCTGCCTGAGACACCTGCTTGCCATTGATAGAATAGTAATCTTTATCAATTTCCTTGCAATCACAGTGGTCACAGTCACCATCACAATTATCATCACCAATACTGACTTCATATACTACCTTAGACTGGATATTTGAAATAATTTTTGAATTACAATTATCCATTACATAACAAACTACTCCTGTAGCATATAAGTATCCATTTTCACGTTTAGCAGGTTCACACCAAATACCTTCATGATCTAAAGCAATAAGATACTCATTATTGTAATTATCATGATCTGGTCGAGTGAAATCTGAAATATGAGCCAGATCGTGACCATTCTCTACTAACTCAGCAATAATATTCTTCGCATCTTCATACTTTGCAATAATTTCTACACAATCCAATGTTTTGTCCATATTAGAGTCAAAATATGTATTTTCAATATCTACAACTAATTCCGTATAGTCTGCAAAGTTTCTTTCAACAATATCTGCTTTTATGTTAATCACGTCCCCTCAAATTAAGCATTCTTGACTGCATTTTTAAACCCTGTTAATGCATGAAATTTTGGACTCTTAGAAGCTGCAATCTCAAGTGCCTCGCCTGTTTTTGGGTTTCTGCCCATACGTGCAGCTCTTTCAACAACCTCGAAATTACCGAAACCTGCAAGAGATACCTTCTCACCTGATGCTACTGTATTAACAATTGTCTCAAGAACTATATCTACAAGAACTGCAACATCCTTCTGTGTTGCTCCATCAATCTGTCCTGCTACATTTTTTACTAACTCTGTCTTATTCATATTCTTTTAATTCCTTTCATTCACAATTATTTTTTATTTTTCAATTAAAAAGAGGGTAGCGTCCATATAAGGTACACTCCCTCAAAGTGGCTTCGTCAGCCAAAAACCGAAGTTATTCCCATTTATTAATCGCCTGTTGGGTTCAGGTCTGTTTACATCATAGCAGTGACTCTACGATGTTTATGTGAACCGGACTACTCAAAAGTAGAAGAGTAGCCCTATTTCATAGTCACTTATCATATTAAAAACTATGTATCTCCGTACATAGTCTACTTTGTCGTAAAATAATTAATCAATTTAATTGAATATCATACAAGCAAATCAATCCATTTTCTCCAATAACAGAAACTGTTTGCTCTGGCTTATTTACTTTACGAATTGATACCGCATAATTGTCTGAACCTGAACAACATCCTGACTCAATAACTTTTGTATCATAAACAGTAGTCAATCCATTAGTGTGTCTATGTCCTAGTAGCACAATGTTTGGCTTTATATTGAACATCATCGTGAAATTCTGTACAACATTACTTGGTGAATCCTTGTGTCCATGAGCAGCAAACACATTATTTCCACGGATATTAAACATTGCTATTTCAGGTTCAACTGTATTATCACAAATTGTAATATTTTCAACATTCTGCATTCTTGCCTTTAAATAGAAAGGTAAGAGTACATCCATGTTTTCACCATCTAAAGCTTCTTCTTTTTTAGGAGAGATCCTAGAGTGATTACCAGGCGTTGTATATACATAGATATGACTGAAGTGATTCGCCATTCTTGATAGCATAGCAGAAATCAATTCTGAAACATATTTAAACTGTTCCATTAAGTCCATATTATTCTGCAAGCGAAGGTTATTATGAATAATTCCACTAAGAATTTCTCCAATTACAAGGTAACAATTTTCTGAACCATGTTGTCCGCGGATATCTAAGATGTCAGAAGTGAACTTTTCGATTCTTTGTTTTAAAATGTCTTCATTAAAATCATTTTTCCAATTATGTATCTCAATACCTGTATGAATATCAGTTAAATGAACCAGAAGATCCGTTGAACTATTAAATAATGTATAATGTACTGGGATATTCATAGGTTCAATATTTTCACAAATAATTCGTTTTACCATATCTACATAAGATTCTTTACGAGCTTCCTGTCTAATGAGTCGATTGTATTCAACTCTTGCATCAGAAAGCTTAATCTTTTCCTTACGCATTTTAATTAACTCAGAATTATCTGAATTATTTTCTGTTTCTACTGGTTCATTAACCCATCCAGCGTCAATATACTCATATAATAATTTACTACCTTTGCGTACTGTATCTCTGTGCTCTAAATCACCATTAAATTCAGAACGAAAGTCAGCAACATCTTGCCACTCTAAATTTTCGTCTGTTCTTTTTCTCTTGAGTAAGTCTAATTGTTCTCTAAGAAATTCATTCTTCTCGATGTCGTCCACCGCCTTACTCTTCAGAACCTTCCTCTACAGGAAGTTCAAATGTGATCTTGAAACCAATTGACTCAAATGGAATTGCATCAATTACCTGCTGAAATAAATCTTCACCAGTTTCCACATCTACAAATCTTAAATCCTTTACAGAAATATTGTCTAATTTAATTGTTTTCTTAGGAGCAGTAATTTTCTCCTCTGATTCAGTAATTTTAACCATTATTCCTTTTTCTCCTTATCAACTAAAATAGGAGAGCAATGTGCTCTCCTTAAAATCCTATTTTATTTTTATGATCTTCTTCTCCATTTTCGTCATCTAAATATTCTTCATTTGACGGTGCTTCAAACCCAATGCAGTGTGTGTCTATTGGTTCTAATGCGAATTGAAGATCCTGTATTTCATTATTCAATTTTAAGACCTTTTTACTTAATTCTCTTTGGGAATTTCCAAAGCAGTTTGTATTAATTCAGTAATCGAATCTATAATTGGCAATAAACATATACCAGTAAGAAAACCAAAAATATATTTCTTCATAGGCGATCACCTTACATTTCGTTAAATTTTATTTATCACTATCTATAGCGGTATAATCATATCTTTCTCAGAACACTTTACCTTATAACACTTATCATTCTTGGATATTTCTTCTCGTAAATGCTCTTTTAAACAATTTTTTGCTTCTGTAGATCCATGTACCAAAACAAGCTGATTTGTATTCAAGTTACTACCAAATTGTAATAAGTCATCAAAATTGGCATGGGAACTGAACGTGCTCATCGTTATACAATCTGCTTTATTAGGTACAGGAACTTTATTTATATTGATTGTTTTATGGGTTTTACCGTTTTTAATTCGGTACGACAAATAAGAATCATCTGTTCCTACAAATCCAGAGAAACAAATCATAGAATTGACATCACGTAAATACTTATCAAGATAAGATAATATCCTCCCATTCGTGCAAAAACCACTACTTGAAATTACAATTTTAGGTATAGAGTTATTTACCCATGCCTTCGATTCTAACTTTTCACGCACATATTTTACATTTTTCCAATTATACACTTTTGTCCATAACTCATGAAAATCTGAGTCAAGAACATCTTCATAAGCCTGACATATATCACAAGTCAGCATTGAATCAACAACTATGTCTGTTTTAAAATCTTCATTTTCTCCAAATAGGAGATATAGTGTTGTCAATAATTCCTGAGATCGTGCAAATGAAAATGCTGGAAGAATAATAGAACCTTGTCTTTCTAGTACAGTTTCTATAGCAACTCGCAAATGTTCAACATCGAATTCACGAGTTTTCTTTATAGTTCTAGTATTCAAACCGTAAGTTGACTCCATGATTGATATATCAGAAAAGGTAGCTGGGATTTCTGTATTTTCAACATAATGATTTTTAGTATTTAACGCTCCAATGTCAGAAGTATATAGAATTTTCTTTGTTTTTATTCCATCATTTAAAATAAGCTGTAGCTGTGCAGCTCCTACACAGTGAGAATTTTTAAACCATTGAAAACTAACCACATCATCTAATTTGTAAACATGATTATACTCATTACATACATTAATATAGTCCAGTGTTTTATACACGTCTTCTTCAGTATATAGCGGTTCGTATTCTCTATTATATCTTTTTGATAAAACTCGTGCCTCATCATTTACAATAAAAGCACAATTAAGTAATAAATATTTCGACATAACCGAAGATGGATATGTCATAATTATTTTTCCATGAAATCCTTCTTTAATAAGACGGGGTAATAATCCTATATGATCAATGTGCGAATGTCCAACAAACACGTAATCCAGTTCATCAGACTTGAATTTGAATTTTTCTGAATTTGCTTTATAAGCTGCCAAATATGAATTATCCTGTAATAAGCCACATTCAAGTAAAATTTGTTTATTTGCAAATCTTATATAAATCATTGATCCAGTAACATCTTTTGCATTATTACCACAAAATAAGATTCCATCATCTTTTAGTTTCGCTTTTCTTGCGATTGTAAAAACCACCTTTCTGTTTTAGTTTCATCCACAAGTGAAGAAAAGTGGAAGAGTAGCGTGACTCTGACTCGAACAGACCCTCTAGTTTATGAGACTAGTGTGCACCTTTACACCTTACCGCAAATTGGAAATGTAAGACTCGAACTTACGACCTCATGATCCCAAATCATGCGTTCTACCAAACTGAACTAATTCCCAAAATAAAATCCCGTATACAAAACACGAGATTTACATATATGAGCTGAGATATTGACTCATTACACTACCATCTATTGCGGTTGGACGCAACTTATCACACTGCCGATTAGACAGTAGGTAGTAACAACACTGGTTTTGACATAACCAGCAAACTCTTACTATGAAGTGTTATAGATTTTCTTTTATCACATCGTCTCTTGCGGAGTTCTCAGATTGCAGTCTGATACGGTTGCAACTACTTGTACTTTCTCACATAACACCTTGCGAGTGTCATATGTGTCCATATTACAGGACAATAAGTTGTTTTTCTCTCCATAGTCATACACACTTTTGCTTGTTGAGTAATTTTTCTTCTATTATTTATTTGAGGAAGATTTAGTTTACTATTGCATTAATCCAAACTCAGTATGTATGTATTATTTGGGTGACGAGGTGTACATTTGACCATCAGTACCTTTTGAGTACCGCCCAATCATCGCCATCCTGCTCAACTTGCGATCGCCTTGCTTTGTATTAAGATTCCTATCTTTCGATTTAAGAAAACTACCTACAATCTAATTAGCAGTTATACTTGCGGTATTCCCACCAATTATACACGGATTATCCCCACATTTCTGTGTTAATACAGTGCCTGTCCCAAGACACCTACCTAACCAGATTCGCCAGCAGTCGCCCTTGAACGTAAGGTTAGGTATAAATCCTATGTGTTTTCTGTTGTACTGCATTTCTACAGTCGCAGTCTTAGTACATTTCTAAGAACCACTTTATACGTGTCACCACGCTTATCTCACTGATCCGAAACCAACCAGTCCTATATAATAGGATAGCTCCCCAACCAAGGCTCGAACTTGGAACTTCATGATTAACAGTCATGCGCTCTACCATTGAGCTATTGGGGAAGAGATAGCAGTAGTCGTGCCTTCAGAAAGAAAGTACAACTACCGCCAAAGAAATCATGATATGTTTTATTCTGCTTGAAAACGCCTCGAATCGTTCCCCCATAGGTTTGATTCCTATATATCTTCCACAGAATGTATATGGTACAGTTTCGCTTGCTGTACTTAACTGGTTTGGCGCACCATATACAAGTTTTTCACATAGCGTCACAGCAATGATTTATAGCTATGTGTTAGACGAAATATTATAATGTCTCTCGACAATTATATATTCTCTGTTTGATCAGCTAAGAAAAGCTGATTTCATTGTTTTAGCCTTTCGGCACAGCCCTCAATCAAGAGGGCTTCTATTTTGTAGTAAAACGATCGTTGCATATTTTTATTCCGCATTTGCATATTAGCGGAGAGGATAGTTGTGTTGGTATTGTACTAAAGCACACGCAAATTTACACTGTTATACATAGATAAAGTTTCATTGCCCACTTTCTCCTCATAAGGTTGGATTTGCTCAAGTCCTGAAACCGTTGATTTTACTTGATTTTAACTCCTATAAAACAATTAAGTCTGCACAAAAAACCGTACATTTTAACAATTTTTTGAAAAACATTTTAGCAAATTTGTTGTGTTTACATTATATAAAACCTTTAATAACAACGATTTGTTCTTATTAAGAACTGAAGATATTGATTTTTTGTTACGAATTGAACCAGGAAGTATTTTAAAAGAACGATCAATCATCCAAGAAAATAATCCAAGATAATTCTTTGATATTTTAATAGCTTGAATTTCAGCAATCATATCATCAAAATCTTTTCTTAGAAGTAAATAATCATCATTTTCTGCATTATCATTTATTTCATATAGTTTTAAAGAGTATTTAGATATGATTTCTTCAACCTTTCTACAAGTACGAATATTGTTACCCATTTCGTATTTAATAAAAAAATGCGACATTGGAAGAGTTGAGTCTTTATGATGAAATTCTGATAAGTCTAAATCATATAAATAATTCATAGGACATTTCAAACCTTCGTTTACATTTTTATCATTAAATCCTCGCTTAATTAATTTCCAAAACGAAGGATAAAGATTTGTTTTAATATCCATATCATCTTTTATTCTTTTAATCTCACCGGTTAAATCAATGTCAAACCTTCTTTTTGCATTATCAATAGCCACCTGTGCCAAAACACTCAATATACATACATAGTCAATATATTTTGTATCATCAAAATTACAAGCATATGTTTGAGCTATTTGAGCTAAATTGCTTGATTCACCAATGTCTAACTGAGATTTTGCTAAATTATTATCAATTCCAGCATAATCGTCCATTGACTTACCGTATATATTTTTCTCTTTTGGAATATTATTTTTGATTGTAGGATAATTTTGATAACAATTTCTAGCATGTTCTACAATATCTGCCTGGTTTGTTGTATATCCACTATCTGAATCTTGATCTGCATCTGTTATATCCAAGGCTCTTTATCCTTGGCTTCTCCGATTTTCGTCGAAGTGTCGGACTATATCTTTACCCTCATCTGTATGTTAGGGCAATCGGCACTCGTGGGTGGATTATTGTTCACCTGCTCACCACCTAGTCTCTAAACCTTACTATCTACTTTTATGGATTTCGATAGTCTTGGTAATTGATTGGCATATATGTGAATAGTTTATAACTCTGTAAAAGAAAAATACATTTATATATATTCTCTTTTATACTTTAATTTATTTACATACTTAGCGTCCCAATTTTCACCGATTGTTTTAAGAACTACATTTCTGTAGAACTGAGCCATTATATTAACCCATTATTTCTATCTTGAAAATCTGTACCATTCATATTTACTGCAATGCACTGTTTTCCAAGGTTAAAATATTTTTCAAGATTTTTATGATATATATTATGAAGATATGTAAGATTGTTTTTGCTATTAAAAGGACTTCTAAAGAAAGCAAGATAGTCACCACTGTTAAATCTTTCAGTATAACATTGAATTGTATCATTTTCAGCAAAAAATGTGTCATCATTATCAACATCAGATTCATTTCCTGTAGCAGCATATAAAAGCATTGCATATGGAGAGCCAACAATAACAAGATTTTCAGCATTTTGAATAATACGACCACTTTTCATGTTCAAAACATATGTTTTTATAATGTATTCTTTTCTTCTTCTAAAGTATGAACTTCTTACAAAATCTGGATTTTGATTACACAAAGCAATTAAAACTTCATAATCATTTGAAAAATTTTTATTCTTTTCAAGATATTTCAGAAACTCAGAATTGTCCTGTTTGAGTTTATTAATATACTCAACACTTTCTTTTACAACATTTGGCATTATTTCTTCATCAAGAGAATTCACCATTTGATAACTCATTCTCTGAACTTCACCAAGTTTACTTTCATGTGCTGTCTTCACAATGCCAAACATACAACCATTCTCATAAACTCTGTCACACCAATATTCATACGACTTATCAAATTTCAACCATTTCATAGCATTGTCAGTTGTGATCAACTCAATATCCTTGACAAAATGCTCCACTCCAAACATATCTTTTACAATGGCAGAGTAGTAGTTTTCTCCAAAATAATCTCTGAAAAACTGTTGAATATTTGTACTGAACGCTGCCATTTTACAAAAATGATGTCTTAATAGGATATATCCATTCCCCCAAGTTGGGAAAATACTAGAATCAATTAGAGCCTGTCCATCAAACATTGTATTCTTCAATTCATAATTATCAATATGTTTTGCGTAACAGTGTTTGTTTTCATCAGTCTCAATACTGACAACCTTAGTAAAAAACGACCTGTCAACATCTTTTAATATTAAAATATTCTTGGGATTAATTTTGACTTTACCAACAATGGCACTTGATATAAGTGGGGCATATGCACTGATTTCGACTGTAGGAGAATTCCTTTTCGGAAGCCGAATGCCCATATACAAGAATTTAATTGCTTTTTTATAAAGACGATCACATATAAACATACATGATCCTTTTTTCGCTTTTCCTGTACTTCTATAAAGCATTTTATAATGAATAATTTCTCGTTTTATAATATCACCATTTTTCTTTCTAGTGATATATTCAACATTCACACCATCATTGTAAAATAACTTTCTGATTTCTTCCTTGGTATGTTTATGGTAACGATCTTTATTTTGATTTGCTTCTTGAAATAATTGTGCAAGTTTTTTGCGCTTGTTTCTTTTCTTTTGAATTTGGCTTTTGTACCCATATGATTTTGCTAATTTGTATTCAGTTCTAGCATTTTTGGCAACTTTTTGTAAATGTGCAATTTCTTCTTCATATGAACGAGAACCAAAGTTAAATTCTAAACAAATTATATCTCGTGTAGATTCTTCCTTCCATACTTTTAATCCGTTTTCTTTTAAAAAGTCACTAAAAAGGCTATTTGTAAACATTGCATCTTTATACTCATAATGATCTCTGACACCATTGTTATACTCATAAAGAGTGCTTGCTTCAATGTTTTTAATTTTGATTCCAAATTCACTCATGTATATTATATCACCACCTGTTTATTCATTTAAAATTCCTCCTTGCATTCATCATTTATCGGATTATTCTCTTCATAACACACTTGCAAAGATTCACAACCAGTACAATCAACCATATTACTCATCGGACACTCTGATAGTGGAAGAGTCGCTGCCATATTATACAAATCTTCGCTATTATATTTATTCTCCATAATCGTCCTCCGTCATTTCATAAATCCTGTAGCCTAGAAAAATAGCCATATCTTCAGTTCTATCAAAACAGTCTACATGGGCAGATTGTCCAACATCATTTCGCACATATTTGTCTCCAATGCAAATTTCTTCGCCACATTCGGCACATATAACATTACTTTTATATTCTTTATAATTAGGGCATCCTGGAATATGATGAAGTTGTCCGCAATACTCACATGTACAGTTCATAATATTCATTTATTTAATTCCTCTCTAGTAACAATTTCCAAACCTCGATCGAAGCATTTTTGTTCAAGATCATAGCGATCCATATAATATTTGAATGAATCGTGATCATTTAATTTCGATACTTCCTGTAATATATCATTACGGATAGAAGAGGAATCTGAATCAAATTCGACATCTTTATATTTTTCCATGAGATCAAGCAGGTCTATGTTGTTTTCTTTTAAATATAATGTAGTCATATATTTTTCTGTCTCTTTATTCCATTTAGCAATAGCAATCACTGAATAATTCCTATTATGTAAGTCAATTTTTATGCAAATTGTTCCCATATTTTCGTATCTAAGCATTTTTAATACCTCTCTTATATGTATATTGATCGTAAACTTTCCCTAAACGGCATGATTGATTGAATCGCATATCTGATTCAATTCTCGCCGCAATATTATGGAAAGTAGCGTTAGTAGTGTCAAAATCTGATTCGTAGATCAGCCCTCTATATTCTGATGGATCTACATAAATTTTTGGTGTAATATAATTCATATGTTTTTTTGTTTCCTTTCTCTGTTAAATATTTTTTCATTCGCATCCATTCGCATCGCTCCTTTTATAGTGTTGCGTTAATTTGTTACATATATATATTCTCTTATTTACAATTCGTTTTCTAATAACTTAATAATCTTAGTTTTTACGTTATCAGAAAATAAACAATTTTTATCAGACTCTAATAAATCTAATACTGTTTGATATGAAATATTGGATGATTTTAATGTGTTAATATAATGTTCTTTGTTCTTGAACCATTTTGTGCCAATTTTATATAATTGATTTGAATCACCTATTTCATTTGTTCCTGTAATTTTTACCATTCTTCCCATACTTTTATTCTCCTTTCATTTTTGTTAAATATCTTATTTCACCAGGCACGTCATCCTTGTTATATATTCTCTTTCCATAAATTCTTTCTAATTCGATTAAAACAGAATCACCTTCTAATTCCATTGGATCAAGAGCATATACATTTCTTGTAGGAACAAACACACCTTCTTCTTTTTTATTCTCCACAAACATATCTCTTCTTATATAAATTAGTTTATAGGATTCTAAAACAGATAATCCGTTTTCAACTGTTGAGATAGAGGTATCTAATCCTTTGGCAATTTGAGATTTAGATGGAAAAGAAATCTTAGCAGGTGCAATATCTCCTGGATAATTCATGATAAATTGCTTTATATAGAGATAAATGCCCAATAGAATAGATTTATTAATTTTAGATGAGAGAGAACAGATTTTTTCATATTCAGAAATAGTAATCTGTACAAAACTGTCCTCTGTAAAAAAAACATTACGTTCATAAGATAATTGAAGATAAAATAAATCATTTGGTTTAACAACAAAAATGTCTGTATTACAGCTTGCATAACCTTTGTTTATTAGTTCTGTTTTAATAATTTCTCGAAAATCAGAGTATATGGATTTATTATTTGTTTTTGTAGAATATCCAATTTCTTGTAGCAAATCATTAAGTGTGAGAGTAACTTGTCCAAATGTTTGTACATGTTTCCTTAGATATAATATGATGAGATAGTATTTTAAACCTGAAATACCTTTGTGATTTTTGATTTCTTTTTTTGAAAATCCAACTGATGTTATTTTTTTATCTTTTTCGGATAGATAAATATAGTTGTCGATTTTAATCGCTCCTTTCGTTAAAAAATTCTGTGTGAAAATTTTCCCAAAGATTTAACACTACCTATTAAGTTTGTGTGAAAATTTTCCCAAAGGGGTACTTAATTCTGTGTGAAAATTTTCCCAAAAAGTAGGTATATAGTATAAAAGCATAAAGAGTTATATAAAAAAGCATAAATATATAAAAAAGTATAATAACTTCGTAAATGGTCTAACGCCCATTTACTCCGTAAAAATTTGATTGATTGTTATTGGTTGATAATTTTCATTTGGGTGCATATGAGATGTACCTATATGATTATTTTTCATTAATTTTCTCTCTGATTAAGATTCACATATTTATCACTAAATTCAGTATTGAAGACTGGCAATCTATCATGGTACTGTTCATATATTTCTTTACCAGACATGTGAGTTGTATATTTCCATCCATTAGGTAACTGCTTATGAATAGTTTTTTCTTCTACAATACTTTTCTCTTTGCTAAATCTATCACCTATTTTTCCACAAATAGAACAGTAGCTACTTAATTCTGTATGAAGATTATTCTTTCCCATAAAAGAAAACTTATATCTTATAATACATTCCTCATATTGATGCTTGTGGTTTGATTTCTTCTCAATCTTAGAAATATTGCTTCCTGTATTCTTCTTGTACTTTGATATTTCTTGATCAAAATTGTTCATAATTATTCCTTTCGATGATAAATTGGTTGTATAACAGATTTTTATTTGGTATTAAAATCTTGTTGTGAATTCAGTAATTTCCTATGGATAGGATAGTGATTAGATTATAATAATTGGATTATCTTCATCTGGTAATGGTAAATTAAATGTACTAGGTTTTATCATTTGTATTAGAGTGATACATCTGTAGTACATTATTTCTGTTGTTGATTTTAATTTACGGCTATTCTCTTTGTAAGATTCTAACACTGTTGGTTGAAAGAGATACATTGCTAATGATGAATCTCTTTTGATTGCTTCTAATACTGTTGGTTTTATGTATACCTTAAATATAAATTCTATTGGAAGTAATGAAACTTGAATATTTCCTCTTCTGTAACATGAATTGTAATATGAACTAAGTGCGTCTAATTTTGTTTCATGTTTAGATTTATCATAGTATCCTTTGCAAATTAGAATTATATCTGTCATTGTTTTATTATCCATTTTTATGTCCTCCTTAATAATTGATAGTTATTTATTCTCTATTTCTACACATCTATTAATATAATTATTGTAACCTGCCTGAAGAATTGCTTCGGTTTCTTCTATGATTTGATAAAAGAAACTTGGCTTCTCGTAATAAATTCCTTTTTCTTTATCTATAGGAACATGATCTATTTTAGTCTTTGAGTTTTCTTTTATTAAATGATAGATTGTCATATCTTCATCAGTAACTACACCTTCAATATATCTTCTAGTAAGCCTGTTTATAATATGATCACTGTGGGTTTCAACTATTGTTATCTGTGATCGGTTCATTAATTCAATTATTTTGTCGGCTATCTCTAATTGTAGAATAGGATGTAATGCACATTCTGGCTGCTCTAATATAACTACACTATTGATCATAATATTATGTTCTATATCTGCCAAAGCAATAGAGCATTCTTTCCATTTAAAATATTGTGCTGAAGAGTATTGTGGTCGACATTGTTGTAGAATTGTTGTTTTACCAGTATTGTTACAACCAGTTAATACTGTCAATGGTGTTAAATTTAATGTTTGTGTTTCAAAATATGTAGGTAACTGTGTTTTAAATGTTGACATAGTATTATGTTCCTTTCTGTTGATTAATCTTTCTTATTTTTATTCTCTGTTTGTGTTGACAGATATTTAGTAATTGATATGGTCTATCCTAAAATTATTTTCTTGCTACGCTGAGAAAATACCGTCCCTTATCAAAGGGACTATTTTTATGCTGGCGTATACCATTACATTCTTTATATGGCGTTATGGGAACTAAATCGATCATTTTGAAGGTAAATTTTTATTTTTATATCTTTGTTGATAGATTGGTAGGGTAGAAGATAAAATCGATTTTTGTGTCGATTTGATATGAATTAGTCAAGTAATTATATTTGAAATAAAAATAAGACAGTGCAATTACTGTCTTAATAGTTTTGTGTGTAGTTTTATGGTAGCCCCCTATATGGGGATTATATGATTTGGAATTTTACTGGGAAAATCGTTATCGGTGAAAGTGCTTATAAATAAGGAAGATTTTGAATTTGTGGGTGGATTTTTGGTGAGATAGGAGTTTGATTTTGGGTTGTGAAGTGGCTGAAATGCTTGATTTTAATGGGTTTTGACGATATTGGGTACGATATGGGATTGAAGTGGGAAGATTTGGAGTTTTGGTTGATTTTTAAGGGGGGTTTAGAAGTTAAAATCTGAAGTGAGTATGTGAATGAATCTGCTATATGGATTTCAAGAAAGACAAGCTGCCATTCTAGTTTTTGCTACCCCCATACCATTGAAAAGACGGTATTTCTATATTTTTCCGTGATCGAACAAATGTTTCATAAAATCATTCTGGATTCTCAGAGCAAAACATATTCGAATAAATGTTTATATTTTATCTATGGTTTGTTATCGTTTTAATATAAGTTTATATTATATCATCGAGTCCACATATAAGAATAATTTATATTACATAAACCTATTAGTAAATATACACAATAACTCACATCAAAACCACACTAAAACTATACAATTTTAACAATTCAATAAAAACTATGAAAAAAGGGTTGCAAAACTCTCATAAAAGAGTATAATACAAGTAAAGCAACGGATAAAAGGTTGCTAATGGGATATTGGAACAAAAAGTTTAGTCCACTAAACAAAATTAAAAAAGTTTAGCGACTAAACAAAACAATTAAAAAAAATAAGAAGGAGGTACTTAATTATGAGTACAGCAAAAAACACATCAAACCAGGAAGTAAAAAACAATAGTATCATTAATGTAACTGTTAACGGTATGACCGCCAACGACACTATAAACAATGTAAAATTACGGCTGGAATCAGTTGAAAAGTCTGCCTTCAATATTGCTTTATTGTGTGCATATGGTACGGGTGTCACCATTCCAGAATATACCGACAATAAAGGTAATGTGCATGGAGAGGCGACTTGTGATAAACCTATTAAACAGAATGATTATATCAAGTTAGTAGGAAGAAGTAAAGCAACTTTAAGTCGTTGGGTTAAGGCTATGAACCTCATTATTGAAAATAATCGTTTTAACGACTTTGCGACTGGTTTATATCCATTCTCATATGACAAAATTATTGATATTTTCGAGAATGCTGAAGTATTCAATGGTTACGTATTTAAAGACTTAATGGACTTGTCAGCTTGTACACTTGCCACAATGGTAAAAGATTATGTAAAACCATCTGAAGAAAAGTCTCATAATACAGACAGTGAGACTAACAGCGATAGCAAGGAAGAAGAAAAGGCTGAAGAAGAAGTTTCTGAAGAAACAGCGGTGCTCACATACCAGGGAAAGAACTATACAGTTAATAAGGCTGTATTTGAGAAGTGGCTTGCTGAGAATGCCACACTTGCGAAATAATCAACACTATCACACTAACACTAAAACCAGGGCGGTGAAAATCCGCCCTTTTTGTAATGTCATCCGGGTAGCAATACCCGGGTTTTTTAATGCTTTTATAGTTTAGTGACTAAACAAAAAAATCAATAATTAAAATTGTTTAGCGACTAAACCATAAAACAATATTAATCAATGCCAGGAGGTACGAAAATATGAAATATTATGATGTGGCAATAATAAATAAAAGCGGATGGTTTGAAATAGTTCAAAATGTGCTTGCATTATCTGAAGTGGATGCTATGCACATTGTAAAAATAAAGTACGGAGTAACCGCAAAAGATGCAGTTATTTCAGAATAGGAGGTTTTGCGTTATGAATATTTCAGTTTGCGAAAATAATCACGAATACATCTGGGGACAGCATATTCCGTTCAATGCATGGTACGGCTGTGATTCTGTCGGTTGGTGGTTTTGTACGGTTCACAGCAAGCCTGAGAACGACAATGAATTAGAACTGCGTAGGTTTAATGGTTCACGCTGGATCAAAGTGTGTGAAAATTCAAAAACGACACGCAATATCTGCCAGTGGGCTACAACTATGCATTTGTGGTGGACAAAATGTCACTGGTGGAAAGAAGAAGACTTGCAAAAGAGTTTAGTAACTAAACACGACAGACATATGAAAAGTATTCAGAACATGATGAAACATTCAAGAAAACATAAGTCAGGTGGTTCGGGTATTCGACTTGACAAAGAAAATTATTGTGCTGATAAAACAATAACTGATTATGAGTGCTCAAAAAGTCCGTTACACGATTTTCAAAGATATTATATTTAAGGAGGAAATAACCATGCTTAACACATTAGATATGTATGGAATTTGTCACGAAATATTTCGTGACTTTAGAGGCAAAAATACATATGCAGAAACTGACGAAAGTATTCTTAACTTCATTTTCAGACTGTACAATACAACTGAAATTGACTGCGAAGAAATAAAAGCATTATGGATAGAGTGGCTCACAAAAGGTACTTTGTCTATAAATACTCAAATTCAAAATGCAAAAACAAGAAATAGAAAAGTGTTGACTGCGGTTTTAAAACAGTAAGAATGGCAGATTAAAATCTGCCTTCCGTTTTACGGTGTAAGTCCGTAACCGATGAGCAGAAGCGAAACGGAAATTGAAAGGAGGTTGTTTTTATGGTAACATTGTGAATAGGTACAATGTGCCTAAAAATAGGAAGGAGGACACAATATGTCCGAAAAAGCAATAGTTCATAAAGTCCCAGGAAATGTCAGAAGGCGAAGTATAGAAACTCTAAAAGTACGTAAAGAATCATTAGAGTATCTGCGTCAAAATGGATATAAGACCATTGACGATATAATTGAAAGACAAAATGAGATTCCAACAGAAATTAGAGGAAATATCTATGCTTATATTATGTTTGGTATGGAGGGATAAAGGCAAATGTTTAGTGGCTAAACTAAAATCTGGTTTAGCTGCTAAACTTAACAAAGATTTTTACAAAAGCAAAATTATATGCTAGAATGAAAGGAGATGAATAACATTGGAGGCATATAAAGTGAAAGTTAATTATAGTAAATTCTTCGCAAAATTAAAAAGCGAAAATATAAAACAAAAAGAGTTCAGAGATAAAGCTAAAATTAGTGGAGTTACAATGCAAAAGATGCTTCATAATGAATCTATAACTATAGATAGTATATGCAAGGTTTGCGATTACTTCCGTTGTATGCCTGATGAAATAATGGAATTCATTCCAGAAGAGAATTATCCAGAAGATATAAAGGCAAAACAACAGGCAAAACAAGAAGTTCAGGATCAAATAGCTGAACTCCAAGCGAAACTAAAACAAATGTAATAATGCGTCAAATATAACCAACACACCAAAAGCACCCATCATCCAATAGGGTGCTATTTTTATACCCCAAAAATAGTATCCAGTCAAAAAGGCATCTACAAAAGTAGGTGTCTTTTTTAGTGCATACTATTAGCACAAAATAAATCATAAAGGAGAGTTGATCAAAATGGCAAAGGTAAACGTAGTATGGAAGGGAATGTATGTAGGCACAGAAAAGATGTCTACCGATCAGATCCGCAAGGCAGAATATGCAGGGTTTACAATTACATACGCAGAATAAATCTGTGTACGGATAGTGAGTTCGATTATAACTCACACAACTACGGATGCAGATTTAAAGGCAAATGTAGTTATTACATAGTAAAAGGCAGACTATTTCAGTCTGCCTCAATCCCAAGAACACAAAATGAATTGAATAAAACATATTTGTGTTGCACACAAATTATAAACGATTCAAACGCAAATTACAAGAGCGAATAATAAGGAGGAAGCAATTATGGCAAACTGGGCAAGAGAAATCATGGTGTTAGCAAATGATTTTTGTTTAAACACATCAAAGGCAAAAGAAATTATTAAACAGGTAGACAATTTATCTGTTCCAAGCGGAAAGATAGAAGATTCATGGAAATATGACAGAGCATATTCACGGCTTAAACCAATGATTATGTCTGCATAAAAGAATGTAAATGTCGAGAAAGTGAAAACTAAAAGGCAAAATTATTTTAAGCGACTGCAATTAAGTAGTCGCTATTTTAATTAAAAGAAAGGTTAAAAAGGTGAATATTATGTGTAAGAGAGTTTATTTAACAGCAAAAGAGGCAGAAATGGAAATGCAGGAATTACGGGATAAAGAAGGTTTTACTGGAAAAATGGAAACCGATTATATTTCACGGATGATTAAGGATGCAAAGCGAAACTCCATGATCGGAGACAAGCTTCAGCTTGTAGTAGATCCAATGTATATCCACATTCCTGAATGGCAGAGAAGATTAAAGCTTGCTAGAGCATACACAATCGGAAACACATATAACAAGTATAAATGGGATGTTCCGAAGGTACTATTCCACAAAGGCAGACTGTATGTTATTGATGGTCAGCACAGAATATATGGCGCATTTAAAGCAAAAATGGATGCTGTTGTCGTAGAAATCATGGAATGTTCACTTGAAGAAGCGATTGATTTGTTTATTAATCAGTCCCAAGATAGAGCAAAAATGCAGCCAATGGACATTTATAAAGCAGCTATTGCAGGCGGTAAAATAGATTATGTTAAATTACAGGAAATTTGTCACAGAAATAATGTTGCAATAAAGGGAGATGATGATAATGAAAACACAGTAGGAACGCTTACATCTATCTCAGATGGTGTTAAATTATCAAAGACAAATCCTGAATTATTTAATGCAATGCTTGTATTACTTGGAAAACTCGGTTGGAATGGATATGCAGATAGTTATAACGGAAAGGCATATACAGCGAAGATAATTCGTGCATTAAAGGCATTATATGCTTATTGCGAAGGTAGAACAGATGAAATGGAACAGGCGTTAATTGAAAGATGTAAAGGAACAGAGTTCTTCGTGGATAATATTATGGATAAAACACAAGCGCAGATATTTGATTATTTATCAGACATTGTGAGATATGAGATGGAGAACCCATTTAAACAGGAAAAACCAAAGCGTAAAACAAGAAAAATACAGGCAATGTAAAAGGGAATAAGAAAACAGAAAGGAGTGATATTTATGGGGTCTATGTATAGAAAGACAAAACAGATGCGTGATTTTGAACCTATTCTTAAACGGAATGGTTTCAGATATTTGCGAAGTCATGGAAGCCATTTTACATACATAAATACAGTTACGCACAAACGAATTACAATCAACAAAGATCTCAATCGGATGGTAGCAGAGAGGTTGATAAGAGAATACGACTTAGTATAGAAAGGAAAGAGAAATGGAAAATACAGTACGGTTATATACATATCAGGAAGCAGTACATATATATAAGAAGAAACAGGCTCGTAAAAAGGCAAAAAGAAAGGCAATTATCAAACGAAAATTAATCTGGCTATTACGTGCAAATTGGACATTGCTTACCATCGTGCCAATGATATTTATATCAAAATGGTGTTTTGATGGTGCACCAGATTACATATTATACATGATTGTATATAGTTTCTTATGTATATTATGTTGCTACGGACATGTAAAGGGATATTAAATGGGAAAGAAAGGATGGTTATTTTATGAATCCAGATTATGAACAGGCTAAACGTATGGCATTAGAGAATGTAGTGCAGAAAAAGAACAGAAAAGCAGTATATGATTTTCAGTGTCGCCATGCAGGAAAACATTGCAATAGAAAACGGAACAGAAAATAAAAGAGAATAAATGGATATTTCATAGTGAAAGGTAGGTAAAAGTTATGTATAAATGGATGTATGACAGAATGGTGACAGAATACAGCAAAAAGTCAAAAGAAGAACTTGTACAGGAGATTATGGCATTAGAAAAAATTGAGTGCTCTGATAGATGCTTTGCAAATGAATGCAAGGCAGGAGCAACTATCTATAATATCAATGAGTTATTTTCAGCACTGAAAGAACTGAAAGCGGGATTCACATATGAAAAAGCTGCTAAAGTTTATGAGTTGATGGAATCAGCGGAAAGTAGTTGGAATTATATTAAAAGCGAAATTTCTGAAATGAATGATAATTCAAGATGTAATAAGGCATTAGAAGATTTCAAAAACAAAGTTGCCAACGCAACTGATAGTAATGATAGTATTTGAAATGCGTGTTTCCTTGGATTAGAAAGGTAGGTAAAAAAGATGAACGGAATGCAAATTTGGGAAGTAAATGGAATTGATGACTTAGAAGGCACTTGTTTTGCACAGTGTTCTACTAAAGAAAAGGCAGAAAAGGCAATGCAAATTCTTGAAGAAAACGGTTTTGAAGATATGCTTGAGGTTGAACAAAGTAATTTAAGATTAGACCAGTTATTGATTGAAGATAAATTAATTCAACTGTAAAAAATTCGTGTTTCATATGGAAAGGAGAAATTGAAATGAATGAATCATTATTAGCATTATTGAAAAAAGAGGATGGTCTTGTAAGAGATGTACGGTTAAATAAGGAAACTTATGAGATGTTGAGAGATAAAAATAAGCATCTTGCATCTGAATACATGGGAAAACTAGAAGAGTCTAAAGAGGTTCTTTTAGAGTGTCGAAAAGAAATCTCACAGTATTTGGATTTTTTGGAGGTTTTAAAAGAGAACTAAATTCGCATTTCAAAGGCAGATTGGAGGAAGTGATTTATGTTAGGATATAGAATTTATTTTAATGGTGACAAGTTTGCAGTAGATGAGGTTGCAACGGAAGTACAGACTATGCCAGACGATTCAACTACGATGTGGTTTGCGAACAAGAAATCCGCAGTAGATGCTGTAGAATATCATAATGCAAATAATTTAAAGAATGTAAAAAAGTGTAAGGAATGTGGAGAATATTTCTGGCAAACAGACGAAGAAAGAATCTGGTTTACTGATAGGAATATGAAAGTACCTTGCAGATGTTATTCTTGCAGGAAAAAGAAGCATTGAAACTAAGATTTCTTAGGAAGGGATGAGAGAAAATGGCTAAAGAAATTTATTTCACAACTACAAGCGGCAAACTTGTTAATAATTATGATATTGCAAAGGTAGCTATCATCAATGGTGATACCGTTGACGAATATAACTTTGACGATGTGCGAAAGTATGCAGCTACTTGCAAGGGAATTATTAAGGAAATTAACCCTTCGATTAAGGTGTGTTTACGAAATGGTGACAGGGTTACTGCAATTAAGTTGTATTATCTTAGACATCCTGGAATTGCATTGAAGGATGCAAGGAATGCTATTGATATGATTGAGGCAAAAATGAAAGTTAGAAGAGAGATTTAGCAACTAAACAGAATAACGCAACCGCAAAGGCAGTTAGGAGAATAAATACCTAGCTGCCTATTTTATTACAAGAAAGTGAGGAAACGATTATGAACGAATATTTAAAACAGGCAAAGAATTTTTTAAATAGGGCGAATGCAAAGTGTGAAATTGTGTATGGTGGCATTTCACGGAATGAGAATTGGAAAGAGAAAGAAAAAAGGAATTGGTACGATGTAACGATTACTACGCCAAGAGGTAAAATGAGTTATGTATTTTGGGACAGCATAAATAATACAGAAATTTCTCAGATGACTTTAGAAGAATATGTTGAAAAGAAATTAAAACGCAGATATTCAGATTTCCCATACTATGAGCGAAAGAAGGCAGAGCGAGAACTGAAGAAGTTGAAAGCCGAAGCAGTTCCAAGTGAATATAATGTATTGGCTTGTTTAGAGAAATATGATGTAGGCACATTTGAAGATTTTTGTTCAGAGTTTGGATATGACGAAGATAGTAGAACAGCAGAAAGAATTTATATTGCAGTAATCAAAGAATATAAAGACTTAACAAGAATCTTTACAGAAAAACAGATGGAAGAATTAAGCGAAATTCAGTAGGAGGTATGATTATGAGTTACTTATTTTTATATAGAGAAAAGGCAGCCGATGACAGAGATTGTTGTGCATACATTGATTCAAAGAACCCACGATTTGAGTGTGATCATTATTTTGGTAGTGTAAATTTATGTGGTGCTTGCTATAGTGGACACGATTTTTCTGCTTATGCAGACATTGAAACTGTATTAACAGAAACTGAATATAACGAATTGATTCAGTTTGATAAAGCAATTCACAATTTAGGATATGGAATTACAAAAGGAGACGAGCGTTATAAAAAGGGAATTGAATTATCAAAGTCAATACAGCATGTATTTGATAAGCTAACATCTAAAGAAGCGGAAGAATTTCAGCAGAAAATCATTGAAAGCGAAATTGAATACATGAAGGAAGAGTATTCATTATCTGATGAAGATATTGAAAAGATATTTAATGAATACTATCTGGATTACAGAGATAGAGGGATTATTGGTAGCGTATTCAGTGATTCATCGGATTTAGGATATGAAGAGGCATGGTCACTTGGATATATTAAAAACGGAGATACGATTTCAGAAAGATATTTTGACTATGAAAAGTTTGGAGAAGATTTAGTCAATGAGGGTGAAAATTATCTCGAACTTGATGATGGACGAGTTGTAAGTCTGAATTATTAGAAAGGAGTGACGAATATGACAATTACATATGATTTAGATTTAAACAGTTTTAATGCATGGAGTGGTGCAGTAGATACGCTTGACAGAATACAGAGAGAAGGTAAATGTGAAGAGTTAGAAAACATTCTTGAAGATTTATATCCTGATGGAATGACAGAAACGCAGATCAATGATTTATTATGGTTCGATTCTGAACAGGTGTATGAATGGCTTGGAATTAGAAGTGAAGAACAGATTAGAAAGGAAATCAAGGAGGCAGAAGATGAACTTGCTGATATGCAAAGCGATTTAGAAGATGAGCTTGATGATGAAGATCTGACAACAGAAGAGAGGGCAGAAATCATTGACAGTTATCAGTCAGACATTGACGAAATCAAAGAGAGAATTGCAGACTTGAATGAAGAATTAGAGAATATCTAATCAAAGGAAATAAAGTTGGTAATTGGTCGGTAGAATAGGAGCGTGATTATATGAAAGAAATTGAAGTAAACAATGGATGTAAGATTGTATTAGAGAACAAATCACAAGGTATAGAAGTTATTCATTGTGACAGCAAGGGAGGTATTGAATATAGTTACAATATTCCTGATGGCGATCTTGTAATGTTGATGAACTATTACAGAAACTGTAAGAGTGGCAGAGAGAAATCTGATTATATATCAGAAGGTAAAATTAGAAATACGAACACGGATATCGTTGAATATATATAGTCAAAGGAAATTGTAATTTACAGTGAAAGGCAAGGTAATATTATGGCTAAAATGAGAGTAATGGTAGTTAAATATGGATATGCAGTTATAGAAGCTGAGACGGAAAACGAAGCCATTGAAAAAGCAGAGAATATGAGCGATGGAGAATTTGATTGGTCAGATCCCGATGATACACAGGTTGTAGATGATGATGTAGATTTTGAATAATACAGAGAAAAGGAGATTAAAACTATGAGAGTAAATGAAGTAAGAAAAACAGAAACAATTGAGAAGTTAGTAAGAACAGAGTACATCGCAGAGGATGGCACAGTATTTAGAAGCGAAGAAGAGTGCAAAAAGTATGAGGAATCAGCACTGTTTGCAATCAGCAAAGAGTTAAAGAGACTTAATAATAAGAAAAATGGAGCTTCTGAATATGATATTTATGATGAATGTTCTGAGGAAGATCTGGTAGAGATTTTCAATGCAGAAACAGAAAGAGATATCGAGAATATCAGAAGATATGTATATCTCAAAGCTCTTTCAAAGAGTTCGTATGCGAGAAAGGAAGATGTTGATTTACCTAATATCACAGCAGGGCATGAAGTAATTATTCATTGGAACTATGACGAGGATAGTTGTTGGACTATTGGAAATGGAAGTATTGATGCTTTCTGTGGCTATATTAGAAAGAATCTTATGAGTTTAATCACACCAAAGGAGGAAAATGCAAATGCTTAATATAAAATTTAGATATAAAGATGCAATGAGTAATTGGGAATGGAGAACACAAAGCTGTACAGTATCATCTGTTGAAGAATGTAAGCGAATTTACGGACTTGACAATGACGATGTTGAATACGAGATTTTAGAAGTCAAAGAAGAGTAATACAGAGAATAATAAGGCAGACGCAAACAAATGTGTCTGTCTTATTTATTGGAAGGAGAATGTAAAATGAACGGATATGAATATATTTGCGGAACAGCAGCACGGTTTAGAAAGAAGTTTCCGAATTTGTATGAACGAAAAGAAAAGAAGTCTGTGTTCATTGATTCAAGCATGTTGGACAAGATCGAAGATATTCCAGACGAGATAAAAGCAGAACTAATAGGTAAATCAAGAATATCACGGATGAACAGAGAAGATTTTGCAATCAACACAGAGGATGAAAACGGATATAAATATTATCTTGATATTGATTGTAGCTGCTATGACTTCTATAAAAATGACAAGCTGATTTATTCGGTGCTACATGTAGATGGTGCAAGATGGAATGTATATAAAGCAAATATATATGGTTATTATAGTGATAATGATTTACCTGTGAAATCAGGTGAGTTAAATTGGAGCAAGAATTTGAATTTTAAGTTGAGTAGAATTGATATTAGTGCTTATGAAAGTGAGGTTGATTGATATGATAGAAACTTATGTTATGGAAAATGCAGATTATGCAAAAATTAAGAAATTGAATACATTGCACAATATGGAAACATTTTGGGATGACGTTAGAAAATTCACAAAGAATGTGAGATCGGATCATAGTTTAGGTAGATGGCAGATATTATCAGAAGCGAGATATGGTGAATTAATGCAAGCGAAACGTAGTTTTTATGAAGATTAAAATGAGGTGATTGATAATGATATGTGAAATAAGCAAGAAAATATTAAATGAAGTATATGGTGGAGATACAAAAGAATCAAGAAAAAAAGCGATTAAAGATGGATATTTTATGGAATGGACAAAAGAAAGAGTTAAAAATGCATTTAAAGCAGGAAATGGAACAGAAAAGGATTTAAAAAGATATATGAATGATAATAAACAATATTGTGTATTTGTAGAAATTTAAACCCAATTGAAAGAACTGATTCTTGAAAAGAAAGCGAGGTAGCAAACATGAAAACAATAATTGATAAAAGCGAATGTAAACCATTAAGTGACAACATTGAAGGTAAGTTGGTAGTAATTAAACCAGATTTTTTCAAACCAGAATTTAGAGAAGCAAAGTATCAGCTTGTGATTGCAACAGGTGGTTTTGGATGTGATGCAAGCAAAATGGGAAATGCAGTATATGTAGAAGAAGTTCATACTGATAATCCAGAGCATTACAGACAGGAAAGATACAATCTTATTGGTGAACCAACAGAAGAGATTATTAAGAAATGGAAATCAATGTATGGTGAATTTAATGAAAAAGTACAGAAAGCATTGGAGGTGTAGGAATTATGATGACAAGAGAAAGGTTTGCAGAAACAAATTGGAAAATGAGCTATGAAGAATATCAAAAATGTTATTGCTCAGAGTGTGAAAGAGAAGAATGTCCACACAGAGGAGCGTATAGAAGAGTACCTGAAATTGATGGTGGACTTGGTTTATGTCCTAACTTAAAGGGAGAGTGATTAATATGTATAAATATATTATCAGTTATGATGGTGGTCAGTTAAGAGATAGTTCTGATTTTGAATGGGGATTATTTGATTCCTATGGCGAAACTGAAGAAGCTGCCAATAACGCAAAAGAAGAATGTATGAATGACTGAGATATTGAAGGTAGTGAATACGATCCTGATGATTTCTGTATTGAGATTGTGGAGGTGTAGGTATGAAGTATAAAAATAGATACGCAGATAAAGCGAAACAGAATGCATATATGAATGCTTGTGATTGTTTATATTTTGGATTTGGAAAGATTTTTTGGAATGATTGTGGATGTAATGATGATTCTGTATGGGATCAAGCAATGAGAGATATGTCGAATATGTAACAGAGAATAACTTAATAGTGATAGTTAAAGCAGAGATTTAATTGTCTCTGCTTTTTCTATAAATACATATAAAGGAGGTGTTAGAGTGGTTAAACCTTACAAAATGTATGGCGACTTCTATGTACCAGGTTGTCCAAATGCTTTTCCAACTGAGGAAGAAGCATGGGAATACATAGAAGAGAATTACTAACACAAGAGGCATCGGCTGGTGACGTAGCCGTGTAAGTCCTCACTCCTATATTAGTATTATAACACAAAATGGAAAGGAAGAGTAATGTTTTGTATTTATCTAAATTGAAGAGGTGAGAAGATGACAAGCACAATAACGAGAGATTTTGTAGTTAAAAACGGAATTGCAAGTTTTTCTATGAAAGAATATCCAAATTATTGTGGAATAGAGAATATTGGATATATTTCACATGGGGAATGGGCTGATGCAGAACTTGAATACAAAGGCAAGTTGTTCAATGAAAATATTGTATCAGATACAATGTACGAAAGATTTGTTGAAGAATTTCCTGATAAAGATGGAGATTATGAAGCCTTTAATCAGTATATATATGACAATAAGGACGAAGTGTATGAGTTATTAGAAGATTGGAGTGATGAAAATGAAGAATAATGATTATCCAATATATTTCAAAAGTAAAGGTAATGATATATATGCAAGCTATGATGGTGTGCGATGGTTTTGGTATGGAAATATGGAATGTTGTTGATAGAATGGAGTGATAGAAATGAAAACAAGAAAAGATATTAAACTTGGAAAAAATGAAGAATTTGTGGAAGATATTAGAGAGTGCAATAATCGGTGTCCAAAATGTGGAGGAATTTTGATCGCAAATTTTGGTGCAGGAATTTCAGTTGAATTTTGTGCAGAAGACAACTGTGATTATGAAGACTACGATTATGATTTGTCGTAAGAAATAGCAATTTCAAGCGACGATTGGAGTGAAAAAATATGAAAACAATTACAGTAACTATTGAAGTATATGATAACTCATCAGTAGAAGATATAGAAAGAGCTGTTAGTGCTGGACTTGATAGTAACGGAATTGATTGTACTTATGATGTGGAAGAAGTAACTGAATAAACAAGAGTTTCATAAGGATTATGAATTGAGGTGAAATGAATGAAAAAAGCTATTATATATATGGAAGTGGCTTGTGGTTGTTGTGGTGGTATTATAAACAGAGACTATCATAACAATAAAAGTGTTAAATGGTTAAAAAATGCTGTAAGTGATTGGAGATGGACAAAAGAATATGGAAATACTTGTCCAGATTGTTTGGCAAAGATGCAATGAGGATTTACTGATAAGATTGGAGAAAATATTATGTTGAATATAGTTGTTATTAATTGTGATGGGAAATATGTGGAATACGAATGGAATTCAAAGAAAGCATTTGTACAGGATATACAAAGTGATAATGAAAATATTCCAATGCTCGATGATCCTTTAGCAGAAGTCAATACGCAAGACGATAATTTACAGTTATGGTGGAGAAATACAGAAGGAATGACTGTAGACGATTTGTTAGAAGAATGTAAACAGGAATTAAATTAGTTAGGAGTGATAAAATGGAATGTCCGATATGTAAAAATAAACTAGGTTTTAATTGTGGAACATGTATTGAGTGTGGATACAATTATTTGAATGGAAAGTTTGAACATATAAGAGTTTATGTTGATGATTTAAAAAATATTGTTCCGTTGGATATTTTAGAAGAATTGATAGAAGAACATAAAAAATTTAAGAAAAGATGAAACGGAAATTTGGAGGCGATGTAATGGAAATAAATATCAATATAACAGAAACGAAGAATGAATCACTCGCATATAGACTAATCCGAAGAAAGGCAAGAAACATATTAGAACCTTGCACAGATCAGGAACTTGGACAATATGTGCGAGGTATAGTTGACATGCAAAGCGAAATCTATGGAGAAGGAATTAGTCAGCAATCAATGAAATAACGTATCTAATAACCTGTGAGTAACAATTACTCGCAGGTTTTATTATTAAGGAGGAATTTTTATGGTAGATATTACAGTATTAAATAATATGGAATACGCAGATGCGGAAAATTTTGTACATAACAACGGCTATATTAATACTATCGGAGCGGATGAGGTTGCAGCTAGTAAATCCGATAGGGTAGCAGATACATACTATGAGTTATATGACAACGATGGAAACATGGTTGATATGATAAGTTTCTATCAGTATTATAACGGCGAAAACATAAATAACCCTGATCTGAACGCAGAAATTGTAGAACAGGGATGGGAAAGAGTCGCCTAGTATGGTATAATAGTTACATATGTAAGAGAAAGGAGGGAGACAAATGGAAGTTGATGCAATGACAAAATGCAAAGGTTGGTATACGAAAGCATTAAATGCTTCAGAAAGACATGATGTGAATGATTTCTTGAATTATACATTAATGATTTATAATGGGACATCATTAAATGCACCAGATGATTTGTTGAAGTTGACTGAAGATGATGTAGATGTAAGCAAAGATGAAAAGCAGAAAATCATGGTCAAGACATTATTAACATTACAGAATCAGTTAAAGACAAGAAAATATTTATAATTTTTTAACTAATAGTTTAATAGACACATATTGGAATGTAAAGATTAATTTATTATCAAGACATTTTTTAATAGATACATCGTGGAACGCAGTATATAAAACTATATATAAAGAAAAGGAGATGATAATATGGACAGTTTAGCATTAATCATTACAATCGCTCTTATTTGTATAGGACGCAAGATATACATTGAGGCAAAAGTAAATAGCTATGATCTTGATAAGGTGTCAATCGGAAAAATGGCTATGGATGCTGGTAAAAGCCCATCACAGATAAAAAGTAAGATGGTATCTGGTGGTTACGACAAAGATAGTAAATGGAAAATATAGTAGAACAAATGGAGATTATTAATCCTTATGAGGTATATGGATGTGATGGAACGGAAATGGTGGTTGTATCTAAAGCAGAACGCAATATAACAGATGATATTGTATTATTGATGCAGCTCGAAAATCTTGATCGGATCTATCATAAACAGAAAACGGAAATCGGTCGATATTTACGGTATTGTACAACGGCAGAAATTATGAAAATTAATAAAGCAGTAAACAGAATATTGGGATGAAAGGGTGGTAGATATTATGAATAATACAATTAAATTAATTAAAGGTGATGAAATTTTAACAAGAGATGAATGGAAAAAATTTAAGAAACATGATTCGATTTTAGGTATTGATCGGACACCGGAAGAATTACAAATGTGGTCAATTACCCAGGAAGCAGATGCAAAGGCAGAACTTGCTAAATATAACTGTGAATATATCCACAACATAGAAACAATACATGTTATTGAATATGCACTAGAATATTGCCAGTGCGATGAGGACGGAGAATTTATTGAAGGATCTGATTATGATTTTGCAGAAGAAAAATAGGAGGTAAAGACTTATGAAAGATTTTATAATATATAGGAATTATGGAGTTCTTGGGGCTGAAAAAAGAAATATATATACATATGGAGCACCGCATGTTAGAGGAGTCTGTAATGATAAGTTAAAAGTCAAGTTACCTGATGATTGTGGTTGGAAGTTATGTGAGAATAATTTTGGTCAGACTATGATAGAATCCCCTTGGGGTTGGACATATAATCTCAATGAAGTGTTACAGGGAAATGAAAATCCATGTTTGTATGCTTTGGATAAAGATCAGAAGGCGCATAGAGTTGAATTAGTAATTATTGAAGAGAAATAGAGAATATAGAAGTAGAGCAAGCCATCGGAAATTAATCTGATGGCTTTTGTCAAACATTGAAGAAAGAAGGTAATCATTATGGCACAGTTAATCGGATGTTTGCTTGCAGGATATGTATGTATTTATCTTCCTTGGAAGGCAAACAAAAAGAAAGAATCTCGTAATAGACAAGATATGTATAATAACTTAAACAAAAAGTCGGTTGATGAAATGGAAAAGTGGAGAAAATAATATAAAAGAGAAAGGTGGTTGATGAATATGTTCGGTGGACTGTTAGCGTTTTTAGGAATGTATACAGGAAGTGCTGCAAAGGCAGCGTATGACAATTATGATATGAAGAAAACTACTCGTACAGTTGATGAAAACGGAAATGTTCATTATATGGATAGACTTTGCAATGATTACATCAATGGTGAACGAGTAAAGAGGGTTGAAACTACTGATAGAAACGGAGTTAAGTTATATTCAACTGTTGGTGTGAATAGCAGTAAAGTGTATGACACTTCTTATGGGAGGGGTACACAGCAGTTATTTGCAATGAGTGAACATGATAAGCAGGAAAATCTAAAATACGGAAAAAATGTATATAGTCAATACAATCCATATTTCGGAAAAACTGTTACAACTGAAATTAGTTCAGGTAGAACAATTACCTGCTTGTTTAGTGGTAAAAATAGTAAGACTGGTAAAGAGTTCTATAGAGTATGGTATTTCCGTCCAGAATGTCAGGGAAAGCTTGATTACAATACGACTGTTGATGGCGATATGGGAATTGAAATTACAAAAGAAGAATTTAATAAGTTGAATTTTGGAGCTTTGACATGTACATGTATGCCAAGTGATTATGATGTAGTCCATGCATTATGGGGTGATAGGTAATGAATAAGCAGAGAAGAGAAAAGATAAGGAAACTCAAAACTCAAATTGATTTGATTAAAACCGATTTGAAGAAAGTTTCAAGCGAGTTGTCTTCTATATTAAGCGAAGAACAGGACGTATTTGATAACATGCCCGAAGGATTGCAGAGTAGTTATAGAGGAATGTGTTCTGAAGATGCAATTGATAGTATGGAAGAAGCGAGCGACAAACTTGACGAAGTGATTGAGTTGTTGGATGATATTGTGTAAAATAGAAGGCACAATAAATAATAGATTCATTGGAAGATTGGAGGTAAAATTATGTTTGAATGGAATGTAGAAGATATGAAACTGCTGAATCAAGAAAACAGTGTAATGATTGGAAAAGAAAAAATATATGATTGTGAATCAGACGTAGAAAGAGAAGACAAGATTACGTTTGTTGATAAAATGCAAGACAACAAATTAAGTTATATCTTATCACTTGCAGAGAAGTTTGAAAAAGACAAAGAGGATATGCCGACTGATAATTGGGGAGATGTAAAAACAGTATCACTCAAAGTATGGATCAAAAGAAATGATAAAAGAAACTTAATTGATAACTCATACCAATACGGAAGCATTCGCTTTATGGGTGGAAGAAATATTCAATATATTAATAGAAAAGGTGGGTATGATACATATGAAGATTATGTTGATGAAACATTCCATCGTCAGTTAAAGGGATGTGAAAATTTAGAATATAAATATTTTTTAGAACATGATGAATATTCTATGTTAAAACAGAAATTCAGAGACAAAAACTATGGTACGACTTTTGGGGTAAATATTGGTTCTTGCAGCGACGGAAGTATCTTTGTATATGACACTAATGATAGTAGTAAAAGGAGAGATATTACTATTGAAGAATTAAGATATTTGCTTGAAAAATATGATGAACTGGATAAGTTGGTAAAGAAGATAACAGATGAAACGAATATCAAATATTAAAAGCCAAGTAAACCAAGTTTTCATGTGGAAGGAATGAATAATATGAATGATGTATTAGAACAGCGATTAGCTGCAAAGAAGCGAGATTTGGAAAATCAACAAGAATATTTCAGAATTGATATGAAAAACATTGAACAATCAAATTATGAAGACAATGCCATTAATGCATTATTATACATGAAGAAACTGAAAACGGAAATTGCAGAGTTAGAGTTAGTGATGCAGTTGAAAAAGATAAATGAACTTTAAATTTACTACAGAAGGAGTAGTTGATATGGAACAAACTTTCTATGTCGGAATGAAAATTTGCGATTATTACGCAGTTCATATTAATGATGATGGATATGAACAAAAAGAAATGGTTCAAGAAAATGAGATTGACGGATTTGTACATTGTCTAAAAGTTTTAGGATACAAGGAAATTTAACTTTCCTTGGAGGTGATATGTCATAAAAGAATACAAAAAGCAATGGATACTCAATTATATGTCACAACACAAAGATGAGTTTATTGACGTTGTATCAGAGAATTTTGTAAACGCATATATAAATGAGTTTAATCCAAAAGTAATAGAATGGTATCTATATGGAGTGCCGAAAGTTCCTGAAATTGGTAGGCTGCTCGCAGAATTATACAAAGAGAATAAAGTAAGCAGATATAGACATTATTGCGAATTTTGGCAGGATGGATATCCAAAATGGTTTTATATTTACTTTTTACAAGGATAAAAAGAAAGAATGATTTACTCGGAAGATTAGAAGAGGTGGTATAGATGGATAGAAAACGAAATAATCCTACATGGTGTTGTGATCAAATTGAAGAAAAAATTAAAGATTATAAACTATCTCTTACAGAAATCAAAGAAGAAGTAAAAAGACGGATGGAAATTGTGATCGATGATTTAGAGTCAATTTTATATGGGTAAATTGAAAGAGGTGATATAAATGAGCCGAATTAATAAAACGCAAAATAACTTGCAGTCAGTATGGAATAATTTGGATATTGCTTACGAACATATGGAAAGAGTTATTGAGGATTTATTACAAATGACTGGATTGCCTGATGAATTAGAGAGAATGATTGAGCAGTACGATTTGTCGGAAATCAGTATAATGAAGCAGGAAGTTGAAGAATTAATGAAATGAGGCGATGTAAATGAAAAATAAGAGAACATTAAAATATTTAAACGATATGAAGAATAATAAAATGCCACCATTTGGTAATCAATATGAATTCTTTTTTGCAACATTGGAAGATTATTATATCGCAAAAATGAATGGTAAAGAACGAATAAAGACAGAACTTTCTAAATGGGACTCTGAAGCACAAAAAGAAATTGTTAATATATTGGCTGATATTATAGAATCCGATGAATTAATTGGTTTCGATAGAAATGATATTTTATCATTGGTTAACTAATTGACGATTTATTTGGGTTTTAGAAAGTGAGGTATATATTATATGAGTAATTTAATGAAATTTGAAAACTGTGAATATACTTTAAGTTGTCCAAAGGAAATGATTACAGATCTTAATGATGGTAGGAAGTATATTGATTGGAGTTCTTTTAATGTAGATGATTCTTTTTGTTGTGATAATGGAAACGAATATAAATGTGTTTCCACAGATCATCCTATGCATATGATTATGTTTATTACGAAGAAAGAATATGATGAATCTTTTAATATCAAATTTAAAAAATCCAATGAATGAATTGTTTCTTTTTAGAAAAGGAGTAACTATGGCAGAAATTAAAAATGACGCCATGTACAGGCAAGATGAAATAAAATATAATATTGATACTTGTATTCAGCAAACTATGTACGAAACAATAGAAAACAAAGAAGAATCGTGGAAAATTATTTTAGAATTACAATCAAAGTTATATGAAACATTTGATATAGAAGAATAAATATGTTTTTATGACTGCTAGTAGAAATGCTGGCAGTTATTTTATTATAGGAGAGAATATTATAATGTAAAGTATAAGAAAGGTTGTGATTGATATGAATAAGCTTGTACAGAAAGTCGCAATGGATATAATGGATATTTCATTAGACGAAATGTATATTTATGGAAATGCAAATTTAGAAGAGAATTTGGCTATGCAAGAACCATTAGAAAAGTTATATCAGTATGAGAATCAGCCTAATATGAGAGAAAAGGTTGTTGAATATATTGGTGAGCTTAAAACAGAAATTAAGAGATGTGAGCAATGTATTATTGATAATGGTATTGAAGCAGAAACTACAAATAATATGTTATTAGCACGTTGTGAAACTCTTCATGAAATTATAGGCGATTTAAAAGGCAGATTGGAGGAGAGAATATGAGGTGGAAGGAAAATATTCAAAGGAAACCTTATCCTGGGGATCAACGTATAGTTACTGAATTTGCGGTGTTTCCTATACATTGTATAAACGGAGACGTTGTATGGCTAGAAAAAGTAAATATTAAACAAGAATATAGAATTGAGCCTACAGGACGTTGGATTAATTTGCATTTTGTTTGATATGAAAGAGTTTTTCATAAGTTAAATTAGGATTTAGTGGAGGTAAAAGAAAATGAAACGAGAATGTAAATTTATTTTAAGCGAAGAAGAGATAACCTGCATAGGGGATATTAGAAAAAGCAAAGATACCATCAATAAAATAATTTCAAACATAGATAAGCTAAGAAAAGAAGAAATAATAGAAGCGTTGAAAACATGCGATGAAAGACTGATTATTGCACTGAAAAAACTAGAGATAAACTGAAATTAAGTAATGAAAAATTGCTTTCTTGTTGAAAGCAAATCAAATATAGAAATGAGTATTAGAAGCAGAAAAGTAACTGCTTCTTTTTTATTGCAGAACATGAGGTGATATTATGGCAACAATTAAAGATTTTATAGAAAATAACGAAAATGTTCCAATTATGATTGAAACATCAGAAACGAAAGACACAACCGATCCACTAAGCAAGGAATTATGGAAAGGTATGTTATATGATATCCCAAAAAAATTACAGAATCGAGAAGTAATTCAGGGAGGATATGGTATTGTAGCTCAATGTAATATATTAACGATATTAGAGGATAGTGATGAATATGAAATGTAAAAATGGAAATCCAAAGAAAGCTTCCAGGTTTATATGCTGCAAGCATATGGGAGAAAATTATTTAGGGCAGGGAATACAGAGAGGTGGACATCAAAGAGAGAAATTTCATTGTAAAAATCTGTTTTGTGTTCAGTGCCAAGAAGAGACAAAAAATATTGAGATACGTTGGTGTGATCCATATCAGGAAATTTATGATTACGCATTAAAAGAGAGAATAAAATACTATCCAAACAAATAATAAGGGAGTGATTAATATGGCACAGACAAGAGATTATGCAACTAAGAAAAAGGGAAAAACAGAAGTGCAGCCATTTTGGAATATGGAAGATATTAAAAATGTTGTTGAGTGGTTTGAAAAGAATAACGAATGGGATGGATATCTTATCACATTATTAGAACTACTTCTTGGTAGACGAATTGGTGATACAGTGATGATGAAATGGTCGGATTTGTATTATGAGAACGGAAATCGGAAGAGTGAAATTGATACTATTGAAGAACAGAAAACAGGAAAGATTACCAATCTCCCTGTGAGTAATATGGTATGGGAAGCTGTTGATAATTATTTGTCACATGTCAAAGTCAATCCAATGGGACATTATAATGAATATATCTTTCAGTATCAGCCTAAAACAGACTGGATTCATAGAGGAGAATTTTGGCATTACAAAGTGTTTACGTTGGATTTTTGGTGCGAAAAATTAGATAAAGATTTTTCCGAAAAACGAAAAGAAAAGATTGTTTCTAATTATAAAAAACAAAACAAGTATGAGACATTAGGTGATTATTTATATTGGGAAGTTGAATATAATGATATTGTTAAATGGCAGACTGATGATTATAGAAAGAAACTGAAGAAGGCGGCAGAAGACGCTGATATCCAATATGTTGTAAGCACACATAGCTTAAGGAAATCGTGGGGGTACTGGATACACAAAACACATCCGTTTGACCCTGATTGTATGTTATCTCTTCAGAAAATGTTTAATCATAGTGATATTCAGACAACCATGAATTATATCGGCTTAACAGAAGAGAAAAACAGACAGTTAATCAATGATCATGGAGAGTTCATTCATAATGTACTGGCTGGCAAGGGAGATGAAATAGTTAAGAATATGCCAGTTATCTCACTAAAGTCCGATGATTTTGGGAAAATTATTCGTATGCTCACAGATGATGTAGATAAGTATCAGAGGGCAATTGATATGGCAAATGAACTGAGAGTTATGTAGATATGTAAAGGGCACTACTTATTCAGTGTCCTTTGGTGAAAAATCAATATTCATATCAACTCCAATAGCTTTGCATAACTCTAATAAAGCATCAATGGATATATTTTTTTGATTAAACCGAGAAGTTAACGCAGATGGAGAAATATTTAATTTATCAGCTATAAGTTTTTTAGGAATTTTGTTTTTTGCTATAATTGCTCGCAACTCTAAAAGAAGTTCTTGAGAATCAGCATTTTTCATAATAGCACCTCACTTTATTAAGATATACCTTGATTATATAAGATATATATAAATTATACAAGATATATTAAAAAAATTTGTGCATTATTATATCTAAAAAAATTAAGATATATCTTGACTAATTGGGTTATATCTTATATAATACGAGGTATCAAAGGCAAACAAAAGAAAACACGTAGGACATACATAAGAGAAAGGAGTGTGACTACGACATGATTAAGCGAGGAGAAATTTATTATGCTGACTTACGACCAGTCGTAGGATCGGAGCAAGGAGGCATACGTCCGGTGGTTATTCTTCAGAATGACGTAGGCAATAAATATAGTCCTACGACAATGGTAGCAATTTTAACATCTAAATCTAAATCATCACTTCCGACTCATGTATTAATACATAAAGACGAAGTGAATGGACTAGGTATGGATTCTACCCTTGAACTTGAACAACTTAGAACTATTGATAAAAGAAGAATAAAAGATTTGGTTGGTAAGTTAAGTGTAGAGGATTGTGAAAAAGTAAGAGAAGCTCTTAGGATAAGTCTTGCTATATAAGGAGGCAGCATATGAATTTAGAAACATTTGGAGCAATGAGTTGCGATGATGCAATTAAATTATTGCAGGAATTAAAAAAGAAAAATAAAGGTTGTAAAGTCGTTGTTACATCATTTGATTTTGATAAAAATAAAGAGGATAGAAAAGTAGCATCACCAGATAAAGTTTGTGTGCTTGTTAAAAATTCAAATACTGTGATAATCAATACTGATGAATTTTTTCCACACATGCAACTATATTCAAAACATCAAATACCAGAGAATATAGTAAGAGAAGGTATCATGCATGATATTCTATTAAGAATAGTGTCCTAATTATAGTACATTGTTTTGCATATAATATCTATAAAATACAATTAAATGTTCAAAAAACATTGGTGAGAACATATTTTCGATACAATGTTGACATGTTCGAACAAGTGTTCTATAATAAGACAAGAAAACAGCCTAACCGATTGATATAAGGTATTGCGAGTACCTTAAACGGATAGGCTGCCGTACATAACGTGTATACGCTACAACTGTATTGTTACATATTTTCAAATAAATGTCAAATGACATTATCTTTATTTATTTTTTTATCGTTGTTGCGTATCGCACATAAATTCATTTACACATAATTCATTCATGGAGAATTAATAATGGGCTGTGGTGAAGCGGTTAACACTCCAGAATTTGACTCTGGTATTCGTGGGTTCAATCCCCACCAGCCTAGCTAAAATTAAATATAAGGGAGGTTGTATATGGTTGGATTATATTATTAAAAATAATAAAAAGGTGTATATCCGGCTGACTAATAATGGGAAAGCAGAAACATGTAATGAAACCAACATGGGTAGGTTCACAGAGCAAAAAGCAAAGAATATTCTAAAAGCTTTGCCTAAAACTCTGAAAAATCTGAATTTTCATGTTGAATGTATACCAGATATTAAAGTTGAGACACCTGTACAGAAAATTGTCAGAGAAGAGTCTAAACATGTGATCGAAAATACTGATTATCATCCATCAAGCAATGTGATGCAATGGATTGAAAAATTCGGCACATGTTATGACATATTTAAAGAAGCTAGAGACAGATATGAAGACTTAGAGAAAGAATTAAGGATGTCTGATTCTAGTTTGATGGATATTTTACATAGTATTGAGCTTGAAACTTCAAAGGATTTGTATTCTGCTTGGCTTCTCTATAAGAAGATAAGGGAGAATAGAAGGAATAGGCGACAGCTCAAGGACGAAATGATGATTATACATAATATTCTGCGAGAGATCGATGAAACCAAGATCAATCGTGAACGAACAGAAAAGGCGATTGAAGGACTGTTCGATCGTAAATACAGATACAGGATTGTGGAGGAAGATGAAGATGACAATATGTAGAACATGCAATGTTCCAATGACAGAAGTGAGAAGATTTACATCAGAACGTAATGAGAAATTTCAGCGTTGTCCGAAGTGCTATGGCGAAACGAAACACTTGAAGATTCTTGAGAGAGAATTATATATTGACGATTATTTACATAATAAAGGAGCAAAGTGATGAACATTGATCAAATATTATTTATGTACTGCGACAACAATATGGCTAAGTTAAAGCGTATATGTCAGCCAATGATTGTTAAAATAGGTGGCATATCCAACAAAGATTATGATGATTTTTATTCTATTGCACTTGATGTATTAAATGATACGGCACTTAGATACGATGAAGATAAAGAATGTAATTTCGATGGATTCTTGGCTAGTAATATTAAGCGTAAATTTAATACAGAGATTCGTGATCGAAATAGAGAGAAGAGGATACCTGTAAAAATGGTGGATAGCATACATAATTTAATCACAGAAGATGGACTTACCCTTGAAGATATTATCCCATCTAATTTTGATACATATGAGGCTGCATGTGGAGATCATTTTGAAGGTACAAAGATTGAACGATATTTGAAGAACTTGTCTAATATCCAGAGGGAAATAGTCAAATATCTTGTTCAAGGGTATGATGAGAAGGATATAAGAGAATTATTACATATGAGTAAAAAAGATTACTCAAATAATTTGTCTGTAATACAGGCTTATGAAAATGTGAAAATATTAATGTAACTATATAAGAACTAATTGTTAAGTAATTAAAAACATAGAAATATGTATACAAACATAGGCAAAAGTGAACACATTAAATCTTTTGTTTTATGGCTTAACAATAGGTTTCAAGTCTAAGTGACTGCTACTATTGAAAAATATGTTGCAGATATGAACTATGTTAAGTAGTAAGGTAAAAACACACCTTTAGATGTAATCTTCAGTCTGAAGCTCTGTGAGTACAAACCAAGAAACAATGCTAATGTTCTGCATTGATAACAGGGAAATACATGTCCTCTACTCGACCTTGACACGAAGAAAAATTCTCCGAAAGGAAGGTGTCAGAAATGACAAATTATGTTTTTGTATTGGATGCTGCCGGCAAACAGTTAGCCCCAACAAAAGAAACAAAAGCATGGTTTTTTATCCGTAAGGAACATGCAACATTGGTTAGTAAATATCCAATGGTAATACAACTGAATAAAGAAGTTTCAGATGACGAAATCTGTAAAGATGAGATTCGTTGTGGAATTGATGACGGTGGACTTCATGTGGGTATTGCTTTAGTTCAGAAATGTCAAACAAAAAACAAAGTGGTTTTTAAAGGAACGATTGAACAACGCAATGATGTAAAACATCTTATGGATGTCAGACGTGGATGCAGACATTATCATCGTTATCATAAACGGTATAGACAATCAAGATTCAATAATCGCTCTTCGTCAAAAAGAGGAAGAATTGCTCCAAGTATTTTACAAAAGCGTCAAGCCACAGTAAGAGTTATAAATCAGCTTAATAGATGGATACATATAACAAATTATTGGTTGGAAGATGTTTCTATTGATATACGAGCATTAACCGATGGTTATAAATCTTATAGCTGGCAATATCAAAAATCTAATAGGCTGGATGAAAATATCCGTAAAGCAGTGATTCTAAGAGATGAGTGTAAATGTATGGAATGTGGAAAATCTAATTGCAGATTAGAAGTTCATCATATAAGACCGAGAAGATTAAATGGCTCAAACACACTTAGTAATCTTATTACATTATGTGAAAAGTGTCATCAGAAAACAGAAGGTAGTGAAGAACTATTTATGGATAAATATTTCTCTCTGTTAAAATCTTCTGATAATAAAAATCTTAATTATGCTCAACATGTAATGATTGGTAAGAAATGGCTTAGAGAACAATTGTCAAATTTAGGATTATTATATCTGACAAATGGTGGAGATACAGCAAATAAACGTATTGACTGGAATATTGAGAAATCACATTCTAATGATGCTATATGTATCACTGATTTACAACCTGATACATGTGATGTAAAAGAATGGACTATTAAACCTATGCGTAGGCAGAGTAAAGCAAAAACAGATAATGTTTTAGGAATCAAGCATAGGGATTTAGTAGAATATACATTCAAAAATGGTGAAACTCATAAAGGGTATGTAACGGCGTTGTATCCAAAACAAAACGCAATAAATTTTCAAAGTCCTACAAAACATTGTAAGAAAGTTAATGCAAAGAAATGTAGGTTACTTTGGAAATTTAATAAAATATATTGGTTAGATAATGTGTCTTGAACACATTTGTCTATATTTGAACACAATTACTTATATTTAATCAAGGAGGAAGATATTTATGATGGCAGTAGGAAAAATTAGAGAAGAAAATATTCCAGTAATCAATTACACAGAGGAAGTAAAAGAGGGTGATGTCAATGATAATCAGGACGTGCAGCGATACTTTTGTAGTGATGATCCATTTGTTAATGGAATTGGTGTTACTGTCTTAACAGGAGATTATCTTCCTCCATTGATTTTAGCAGAAGTTCCTATTAAAGATGGAATTGTTCAAAAATATATTGGTGACGGATTACAGCGCACCACTGCATTGATGCAGATTCGTTATGGAAATTACAAATTTACTAAAAACATTGAAGACAGCGAGATTGAGTATCAATCAAAAGTCTTCGATGAAAATGGCGTGGCAGTTAGAGACGAAGATGGGAATTTTGTATGGGAAAAGAAAATATTTGATATAAAAAATAAGACATATGATGATTTTCCAAAAGAACTAAAAAAGAGATTTGATAACTATCAGCTTCGGATTGTAACATATCAGAATTGTACTATGGAAAAGGTTAGTAAATTAGTTAGAAAACTAAATAACCACAAAGGAATGAATGCAAGTCAGAAAGCATTGACTTGGATTCCTACATATGCCAGACAAGCAAAAAGTATTGGAGAAGAAGGTTTCTTCAAAAATTCAATGACATACTCAGGTACAGATAGAAAAAATGGAAATTATATTCAGCTGGTTTGCAATAGTGTAATGGCTCTTTTCCATATAGATGAATTTAAAAAAGATTCAAAATCGGCGAATGCTATGCTTGAAGAAAAAAGTAATCATCAGGAATTTGAAACAGTAAGGAATATCCTTCAGAGAATGGAAAAATGTTGTAGATCATCTTGTAAAGATGTTTTTGTAAAGAAAGACATATCGACATGGGTAGTTGTATTTGATAAGTTCAGCAGATTAAATCTTCCAGATGCTAAATTTGCTGAGTTTGTACAGGCGATTCCAACAAAATTACATAATGTCAAAGTAGGCGACTGGTCATACGATTTATTATATAAAGAACCAGGTACAACAGGTAAAAAACTTGTTGCTCAGAAAATTGATACATATACGGCATTAATGATGGATTATTTACATATTACAGAAGATCAGACAGAGAATAATTCAATAGACAATGTTAAGTTGTCAGAAGAAATTACGCCATTGCAGTTCATTAGAGAGAATGTATCAGAAAGAGTATCAGAAGATGATGTGGATGATTATTATACTTTAATGGATGACTTCAAAAATTTAGATGGGGTAAACAAAGAATCACCATTTTTTGACTACCATAATGAATTGGCATTTTTAGGCATGATTGCATATTCATTTAAGAGCGACAAAGATCTGGATGATTGGTTAGTTACATATACTAACAAAGATATTTCTTATAGTCACGATCAGGTGATAAATTTGGATAATATGTTGGCTGATTTTAAAGAATTTGATAAAAAATTAACTCAAAAATTATCAGCATAGAAATGGAGAGTATATGAAAGTACGAACAGAACATAGTGGTACGATAACTTTTCGCCCAGAGGATTATTATTTTAATTACAAATTGCTTATACAGATGATCAATCATAACAATAAAAAATCATTAGAAAGGGATAAGAATATGAATAAAAGGCAGCGTAAGAAATGGTTAAAGAAACATGGTGAATATGTTAATCCGAAGGAAACTTGGGATTTGAGCTATACCATTGCAAAGTTTATCATTCCGAGATTAAAATATTTCAAAGAAGAATCATGTTGTTATCCTGGAACTGGTGATATGAATACACCTGAGAAATGGGATGCTGCCTTAGATAAAATGATTCATGCATTTGAACTAACACTGATGACCGATGATTATTATGGTGTTTGGGACATAAATACGCAACCATATAAAGAAGTTAAGCACTTAATCGATCAGAAGCAAGCAGAAGTTGATGAAGGTTTGCAGTTGTTTGGAAAATGGTTTCAAGCATTATGGTGGTGATATTAATAGGGATTATACACATCATTACCTCACCTCTTATATCTAATACATATGCCAAATCTGGCAATTCTTTGTGTATGATTCCTGTTTAATATATATAAATAAGAGAGAATAAGTAAGTAGATGACTTGACTAAAGTTGTCTGCCTAATGGGTTATCGCCAAGCGGTAAGGCACAGGACTTTGACTCCTGCATTCGCTGGTTCGAATCCAGCTAGCCCAGCTATAGGTTTCAAGATTTGAAATTCTTAATCTGTTTTTGTTCATGAGTGCGATGATAGCACGACAGAAATGACTGACACTATAAGATGTGGTTCAATTTTACAATAAACAAACGATATATCCAAATAGAAAGGAGAACAAAACATGGGAATTACATGTAACCAAACTGGATCATTCAAGGGAGATCTTGCCAAAGTAGATAATAAGATTGCTAAAGCAAAAGTAGAAAAGATTGTTAAGAAGAAAACAAAGAAGAATTAATGGAGTAGGAGGTCATCATGGATAAATTAGTTAGTACATACAAACCACAAAAATTGTATTGCTATTCAAAACCGAATGTCATGGAAGGACATAAGTATTCAGATGATGTGGCAATATGTTACGCAGATTCACTTAAAGATGCGATGAGTAAATTTAATAGGCTTTACGATTTGAGTTTGTTAGTGGGTAATGTCAAAGAAGTCAGATTCAATGATTTTGGTATATATATTGCCACAGATTACTAGAAAAATTCTTTTCTTTGGAAAACTAGGAGGTTTACAGATGGAAATGTTAAAAGAATATTCAGAAAAATACGGATTAAAAGAAGTGGTAAATGATTATGGAGAGCATCGCCATACAAGCGATAGAAGTATTGTATTTCCGAATGGATGGGTTGCTTCTATTGTAGAAAATAATGGTGTTGATACATATAAACCAAACGGAGAACACATAAAAGAATTTAAGTCGAATAAGAACTATTCTGTTGCGATGTGTGATTACAATGGATACTTCGATTGGGATATTCTTAATCAATTTGGAGCAATTGATGGATGTATTTATTGTGACACAGAACTTGAACTACTGGTTGCTTGTGAGACAATCAGGAGATTATAGAATGGTGTGCTTTTTTGGATTGTGAGGTGAAAAGATGAGTATTGTGTTATTCGCAATGATTGGAGCTGCCATAAAAGCAGGTATAGACTATTGGATTTGTTATGGAGTGTATTGTACAATTGCAGTTTTGAAAATGATAATAAATTTGGTAGAGAATAATTAACAGTAAAGTTCGATTTCTTGGGTTGGAGGTGAAAGGATGACACAGGAAGAATTGGTAAATAGATTAGAGAAAGTTGGTATAAAAGGACAATGGATTAATTCAGACAAGTATGGTTTCAGTAGAATTTATGAATTTGCGATAAATGAGCAAATCATTCAAATTGAATGGTATGCTAATTATTCTACTGTTATGATTGGCAATGCACATTTTTGGTTTGATAACATCTTGTTACATAGCAGTTATCCAATGCAAGGAGAATGGATCGAGTTTTCTTTTAGAGGAGAACACCCATTACATATAAAAGTTAAGTAGCAAGAAAACTTCGTTTCATGTGAAATTAAGAAAGGAGAAAATATGAATATCACAGCTATTTCAGTAGAAAATTTAGAAGAAAAAGGATTGGATTTATTACCTAATAAAATGGAATTAAAAGTACGAGGTAATATTTTCCCAGACACATATGGAGAATGTATTGGTAGATATGACAAAACCAATGACAAGTTTGAATCATTTTTTAAAAAGGATCAAGAGGCAGGAAATACTCGTTATTTTGATGAGTATAAAAAGAAATGTAATCTTTATGAAAAACATAGAATGGTATTTGATAGAGATTGTTGCACAGAAAAGAAGGTTGTAGACTATTATGTTATGTATAACATATTGGAAAGTAGCAAATTTAAGCCAACAATAATCGAAGACCATGTTGATCATTCATACTGTATGAACGGAAGTTTTAAGTGTGAATATGAACTTTTATTTGCTTGTGATGGTGCTATAAGAAGAATTATTGTTCCATTTACTTCTGTAAATATTCCAATGTATGAATTTATTGGTGATTTAGAAGACATGGTAGAAGAAGTTCTTGATGAGGAATCAGACGAGTCAAATCCATTTAATGATATTTTTAGAGATTGTGATGGGTATTATGAACTTACGATGTTTGATGAGATTGGTATGAATTGTAATATTGAAGTAGAAAGTGCATCTGATTTTATGGCTATGCTTGTGTCAATTAGATTAGTGGGATACGAGTTTATTGAAGATAAAGAAAAATAGATAACAAGAATCGCACATTTCTTCTGAATTTTTGGAGGTGAAATATGAATACTTTAAACATTATTTTATTGATTATGGGAATTTTTAACCTTATTGTTGGAATAATATGGGCGAAAAAGAATGTTATCAACTTTGTATTCAAGTTATTATTCTTGGCAGGTGGTGGATATTTAGTATTCTATGCTTTATATCTGAGTAACATTCTGATTGTTTTAAATAAATAAGGAGAATAATACAATGTAAAACTTATATGTATATCTAATGCGTTCTCGTAACAAGGAAAATAAGGACATTCCAAACTTTAAGCAACGAGTAAAAACAGATATATAAAATTTTGGAGGTTAAGACAATGACAATTAAACAGATTAAGGACAAATTAAAATCAAAAGAGTATGACTTCCTGAGAACAGATAAGAATTTGGGTGACAATATCATTATCTTAACTCTTGGTGGAAGTCATGCATATGGAATGGATAAAGAAGGATCTGATTTAGATGTGAGAGGTATTGCACTCAACAGCAAATCAGATATTTTACTTGGAACAGATTTTGAACAAGTCGTAAATACCGATACAGACACCACAGTATATTCATTTAACAAAATGATTCAGCTTCTTACATCGAATAATCCTAATACAATTGAACAACTCGGTTGTCTACCAGAACATTATTTGCATTTGTCTGATATTGGAAGAGAACTTTTAGACAATAGAAAAATGTTTTTATCAAAAGTTTGTATTCATACTTTTGGTGGTTATTCGTCTTCACAGTTAAGACGCATGGATAACAAAGCTGCAAGGTTAGTTGGTCAGGCAGAAAATGAAGCATATATTTTGAGAAGTATTAACAATGCTCAATATGAATTTAAAAATAGATATTATCCATACAATGAAAGTGATTTGAAACTGTATATTGATAAAGCTGTTCAGGAAGGATATGACAGTGAAATTTTTATGGATGTAAATTTGAAACATTACCCATTAAGAGATTGGGCTGGAATGTGGAACGAAATGAAATCCATTGTAAGTAGTTACAGTAAATTTGGCAAACGAAATGAAAAAGCAGTTGCTCATGATAAACTTGGTAAACATATGGCACATTTGATTCGTTTATATATGATGTGTATTGATATTCTTGAAAAAGAAGAAATTATTACGTATAGAGCAGACGAACACGATTTGTTAATGAGTATTAGAAACGGAGAATATTTAGATGAGAATAGACAACCTATTTCTGAGTTCTATGATTTATTGAATGAATATGAAAAACGTTTTGAATACGCAAAAGAAAATACATCTTTGCCTGATAAACCTGATTATAAGAAAATCAATGAATTTAAGATGTATGTAAATGAGAGAATTGTGAAAGGAGATATCTGATGGAAATATCAAATAGAGTAAAAGAAAGATTCTGTAAGGATTGTAATATACCAATTAGATTATTTCAAGAGCCATATTTTTTAGATAGAATTAAGCTTTTTGATGATTTTTATGGAACAGTTAATAAATGGATTAGATTTGCAAGTGAATTACAGCAATACAATTGTGAACAGGATTACTTTGAGGAATATAATCATGTAAAGGATGCAGCTATTACAAGTATCAAAGAGTCAGAGGCATATCAGAGATTTAATGCGGAAGATATGAACAAATTCACTGTGATTCATAAAAATTTATCTAATAAAGATATATTTAAGCCAACTAATACTGGAAGGGTTTTTATTAGTATTGATATGAAAAAGGCTAATTTTTCATCTTTGCACGAATACGATAGGAATATGTTTCGTGGAACTGATACATGGGAAGATTTTATTTCTCAATTCACAGATAACGAACATATTATGAATAGTAAATATATTCGTCAGGTAATTTTGGGCAATTGCAATCCCAAAAGACACATCACATATGAAAAGTACCTTATGGATCAGACATTATCGTTATTATATGACATCATTGGTGAAGAGAGAATTGTATTCTTTTCAAATGATGAGATTGTTTATGATATGACAACAGCAAGTAATTTGCACATGTTAAGTCTTGTGAGAAATTGTGTTGAAGAAAGATTAAGTACAAAATCTAATATTCCATTCAGAGTTGAATTATTTTCACTCCACAAAATCAATGGTACTGACGGATATTGTAAGAAAATCTATAAAGAAAATGGAGAATATAATATTGAATTTAAGTGTTTGGATAATTATATGATGCCATTCGTACTTAGATATTTCTTAGGAGAAGAAATTACTGAAAGTGACAAGGTGTTCTATCATGAAGGGCTATTGGCAAAGTTTATTGAAGAACCGAAAATTGAGGTGAATTTGAATGAAGAAATTGAAAATTAAAATTCCATCTGGTGCAAATGAAATTATCCATAGTCTACAAAATAATGGATATGAAGCTTTCTTAGTCGGAGGATGTGTGAGAGATAGTATTCTTGGCAGACCAATTCACGATTATGACATTACAACTTCTGCCACACCAAATGAAATGATGGAAGTATTCAAGGACAAGAGAATTATTGAAACTGGTTTGCAACATGGAACTATTACCATTGTAATTGATGGCGAACCATATGAAGTAACAACGTACAGAATTGACGGTAATTATTCGGATAGTCGTAGACCTGATAGCGTAACATTTACACGAAGTCTTAAAGAAGATTTAAAGCGTAGAGATTTTACAATTAATGCTATGGCATACAATGATGAAGTCGGTCTTGTAGATCCGTTTAATGGTATGGAAGATATAAAATATCATAAAATTCAGTGCGTTGGTAAACCAGAAGATAGATTCGCTGAAGATGCTTTAAGAATTTTACGTGCTATCAGATTTGCTTCTCAATTGGATTTTGTTCTTGAACCAAATACAGATTATGTTTTGCACAAGATTAATCAGAATTTGGAGAATATATCAGTTGAGAGGATAAATAGTGAGTTCTGTAAAATTGCTGTATCGAGCGATTTCTGTGTACAGATGGTTTTATATGGCGATGTATTATCATTGTTTATTCCTGAAATAAAAGATATGTTTGATTTTCCACAGAATAATCCATATCACATCTATGATGTATGGAATCATACAGTACATGCAGTACAAGCTTATGAATGTGATTGTGAAGAAGACTTGAATCCAAGAGATTTGATTACATCATTGGCTGTATTTTTTCATGATATTGGAAAGCCACATTGTTACCAAGATGGCGAGGATGGCATTAGACATTTCAAAGGTCATGGAAGAGTCAGTGCTGATATGACTGATACAATTATGAAAAAACTTCGTTTTGATAATGATACAAGAGAAAAAGTAGTGCAGCTTGTTTATTATCATGATGCAACTTTTGAAGTCGGTGAAAAGTATGTCAAGAGATGGCTCAATAAGATTGGAGAAGAACAATTTAGAAGACTATTGAATGTTCGTAGAGCAGATATTAAAGCACAGGCTTATACAGAGCAAGAGAGTAGGCTTCAGAAAATTGACAATATCGAATATATCTTAGAGGAAGTTTTACAGAAAGATGAATGTTTTTCGCTAAAGGATTTAGCTGTTAATGGCAAGGATCTGATTGAGATTGGATATAAGCCAGGAAAAGAAATAGGAAATGTACTGAATTGTCTTTTACAATTGGTAATTGAAGGTATATATCCAAATGAAAAGGATGAATTACTCAAATATGTAGAAAGGAGGTTTTGAAATATATACATTTAATAAAAACTATTTCGATAAAATAAATTCTAAAGATAAAGCATATTGGATTGGTTTTATATGGTGTGATGGATATTTAAGCTATAGAAATAGAAATGGTTGTGAATCATATGATTTGAAACTGTCACTATCAAGTGAAGATATTAATCACTTATATTTGTTTAAATCGTATCTGAAATCTAATCATATTGTTAAAGAATATGAAATTAAGAATGGATTTGATACAAAGAATAAAGAATCAAGATTACTGATATGTAATAAATATTTTGGTAAAAATTTATATGAAAAATATGGACTAATCCCAAATAGATATATAACAAATAAATTAATTAATTCTATACCATATGAGTTTAGGTATCATTTTATAAGAGGAATATTTGATGCAGAAGGAACAATTACAAGAAAATTTATTGAGTACAAGAAAACAAATGCATATGAGTATTCAATTTCATTTTCAACATATGAAGAATTATTAAAATACATAAATGATGTATTTTTACAAGATCAATTAACTGAAACACATTATAAGTTGTCAAAAAGACATTCTGATGGTGACTGTTATTGTAGGTGTTTAAGAATTACAGGTAATAATATAGTAACAAAAATTTTAAATAAAATCTATGAAGATTCGGAGAATTTAAATTTAGAAAGAAAATATAGCAGATATATTGATTTAATTCAATATATTCAAGAGAAGGGAGATATGTAAGGTATGATTAGATTATTTACTCATACCGATCTTTGATGGAATCGGTTGTGGTATTTTGGCAAAACTTGCATTTGGTAAAGATGTAGATATTTCATACTGCGATTATGACAACATTGATTCAAGTGTCAGGGAGTTTATTGATAGTGAAACAGAATTTGATATGTGCATTATTACAGATATCAGAGTAAATGAAGATACAGCGAAAATTATTGATGACAGATTTGATAATTTCTATTTATTAGATCACCATCCAACAGCTCTAGGACTTAATAAGTATCTTTGGTGTTCTGTGACTATTGAGTATGAAGATATGGAACTTGGAACTATTAAAACCAGTGGAACAGAGATGTTTTATTATTGGTTAATCGAGAATGGTTATTTGAAAGATTCAGATACATTAAGAAGATTTGCTGAACTTGTGAGAGATTATGACACTTGGAGATGGTCAGAACTTGGTGAAGATGGTGTTATTTGTAAGCAGGTGAACGATTTACTATATCTGTATGGTCGAGACGATTTTATTCATTGGTGCATTTCAGAAATCAATGATGAGGTATTCCCAAGATTATATGCCAAAGATGAGGTTGTTCTAAAGATTAAGCAGGATGAAATTGATAGATATATCGAAGAGAAGAATGAAACCATGTTTATCATTCCTATGTGCGGTAAGGTTTGTGGTTTTGTATTTGCAGATAGGTTTGTTAGTGAATTAGGTAATAGACTTTGTAAAATGCATCCTGAAATTGATTTTGTGGCAATGATTGATATTGATGGTTGTACGGTATCTTATAGAACCGTTAAAGAAGATATTGATCTTGGTAAAGATATAGCAAGTTTATTTGGTGGTGGCGGTCATCCAAAGGCTGCTGGTTCAGAATTTAGTCAGAGTATTAAGTTGAAAGTTATTGAGGAAATCTTTGAATAGTGAGGGAAGAGAGTGAAAATAACAATTGATATTCCAAGAGAATATGAACGAGATTTTATCGCTGATAAGTTCAAAGATTTCTTTTCAAGAGTAATTACAGATATAGATTGTAGTGGATTGTGTGGCAATTATGAAAAAGAAATAGCTGAAATGTTTATAAAAGCATTTGATGAAGCTATTATTGGTGAAGTTAATCCAAATGCAAATGTTATTCCAGTAGCAAATATGTCTTTTGACAAAGAAGATATACAGAAGATGATTCAAGATGAATTAAAGAAGTTTCAAGTAGAGAATAATTTAATATAGAAGTAATTCTATTCAAAGGCTGAGCAGCCAAATTTTCCTAAAAGTAAAATGAAATATTTTTTCATCCGATTAGGCAGACGTGTCTATTTTCGAGTGATTTTACAACAAAATAATATTAAAAAAGAAAGGATTTAACAGTAATTCTAGGTATAAATGATTGCGCAATCTCTGTAGACTAAAGGATTTTGACAGAGAATAAAGAAAAAAATAATTATTGTGAGATTAACGGACGACCATTACGTTTGTTAATAGGTGGTTCACCTTGTACTTATTGGTCGATTGCTCAAAAAAATAATAGAGAAACAGAAGCAGAGGGTTTAGGATGGGAGCTATTTAAAAATTATTTAATAGCAAAAGATAAGTTTAAACCTGATTTATTTCTATACGAAAATAACAAATCTGCTTCATCAGCAATAAAGAAACAGATTGTACATGAACTTGGCTATCCATTGCAAATTATTGACAGCGCACTGGTATCAGCTCAAAAGAGATTAAGATTCTATGTTAAGAATTGGACATGTCCATTGCCAGAAGACAGAGGGATTTTATTAAAGGATATTTTGGAATTATCGGAAAGTGTTGTTGAACGAGAAAAAGCATATTGTCTATGTACTGATCATGTTGGAACGACCAGGGATTATTTCAAGAAACATCAGAGTCAGATTGTATTTGAACCAGTTAGAATCGGAGATATTGGAAGTAATTCACAAGCCCATAGAGTATATAGTTGCTACGGAAAGTCTGTTAATTTAGTTGCTAATGGTGGTGGTCAAGGAGCAAAAACTGGTTTATATTTTGTGCCTTTACCAGAAGAACTTGAAGGATTGGTTTGTGACAAAGGTAAGATTTATAAAGTAGAGAATAATATAATACCAACAAAGTTTGGTGATTTTCCAGTAAATCTTCCTGATGGATTATACATAATTAGAAAATTGACAGTGACAGAAGCAGCAAGATTACAGACAATGCCAGATGATTATATGAAGTCGGTTTCTGCACAGCAAGGATATAAGGGATTAGGTAATGGATGGACAGCAGAAGTAATTATTCATCAGTTAAAATATGGTTTAAAAGATATTCCCAAGGATTATCCAATCGAGGTACTGTCAATGTATGACGGAATTGGAACAGGAAGATATTGTTTAGACAAGATGGGATTTACAAATATTACATATAAAGCATACGAGATTGATAAGTATGCTATGACGGTCGCTAATGACAACTATCCAGATATTATTCAGTGTGGAGATGCGTTCCAGGTTAGAAACGATGATTGGGTATATTAAGTAGAGAATAACATAATATGAAGTTACATTGAAAGCGGAATTTCTTGTGGTGAAAGGAGAGAATATGGAGATAAAGAATGCGAAAATTAACTATGTAAAGCTGTATATTGAAGACCATGATATTTTAACATTTAGCATTGGTCTGGATCTTGGCAGTGGGGGTTGTGCATTAGGAGGATATGCACTGGATCAGTCATTTAGGGTTAATAAAAATGACAATAGTTGGGATTATGAAAGAAAATCTTCGCCTGCTGGATTAGATTGTATGAGAAAAATCATGGAAGTTGTAGGTGTAAGAAGTTGGGAAGATTTAAAAGGGAAGTATGTTAGATATGAGGATAACGGATTGGGTTCTCGTATTACTAAAATTGGAAACATCATAAAAGATGATTGGATTGATATTGATGATTTTATGAAGAATTACGATTACGAGGATTGGATTGAAAAGTTTAGGAGATAGGAGAATAAAACAATGAGTAAAGCTGTTTTAGTATTAGATATGCCAAATAGTTGTGATAAATGTCCATGTTTTTGTGGTCATTATTCTGATATGTGTTGTATGGCTTTAAATAATCGTACAATTAATTATCCTTATCCGAAAGATTTTAGACAAAGTTGGTGTCCATTAAAAGAATTGCCAGAAGAGACACACAATGATGAATATATGGATGAATATTGTGATGGTTATGATGATAGTTGGAACTCATTAAGAAAGAAAATCTTAGGCGAAGATGAGGAGGATAAGTAAATGAATAAAGAAAATTTTACACTGGATAGAGTAGATCGAAAAGACGAACATGAAGACTATTGGTTCAAAACAGATGAAATATCAGATAAAGAATTGTCTGATAAATATATGGAAATGTGCATGATTGGAGTAACGGAGGTCGTATATTCAAAGGATGAAAATATAGTAGGAATCAAGAGACAGTTCCCATTTAACTATGATGTTGTGTTGTCAGACGATGAAGATTTAAAGAGAATGTTAAAAGAACTGTCAAAGTAAACATAGATTTCCTTTGAAGAATATATTAGCAGGAGGTGATGCGATGAGCAAGATATACGATTATGAAGAATATCAAAATCAACGAGTAAAAGTTACATATACTGATAAAAGAAAATACAGAGAAGAAAACATTGTTGGTCTACATGGACAAGTTATTAAAACTACAAGTGGATCAATAGCGGTTCAAATTGATGGGATGTATAATGCAGCAAGCTCCAATGGATTATATTGGTTTAAGAGAAGTGAATTGGATATTGTTAGAGATGAAAGTGAGGATAATAGAATGACAGGATTTAGTAAAGTGGCGATTGTAAATTTAGTAGATGATTACAATAAGAAGGATTATGGATTTGCTTTATATGATGAAGATATGAATGAAATTGTTAAGTACGATACAAACCATCCGTTATATGTGATTGTAAATGCAAGAGGAAAAGATAATAGAGTCCTTGGAATTTTAAAAGAAGTAAAGTCAGTAGAAGCATATGACAAGTGCGTAACGGCACAGGTCGTTGGAGTTGTTAATATGAATGCGTATAATGCAAGAATTGATGAAGAAAATCGTCAGAAAGAAATTGCAAAGCAGAAAGCTTCTATTGAGAAGGAGCTAAAGTCTGAGATTGAAAAGATGAATAATATTGCTTTATATGAAAAGATGGCAAAGGAACATCCTGAAAATCCAAGACTTGCAGAACTTGTTAATGCACTGAAAGAGTTGGGAGAATAAATCATATGAAGAAGAAAATTTTAGCAGTTGTATTAGGATTGACATTATGTTTTGGAATGACTGGATGTGTATCTACTGGAAGTAAAAATTATAACGAGTCCTCAAAACTCATTTCGATAGAAGGTGAAAATGATTTGTATTATTATTCCACAACTCATATCATTTATATAGTATTTAATGAATTTGAATGTCAAGTTGGATATGGTTATATGTCACCATATTATTCAGAGAATGGCAAGTTATGTACCTATGATACTAATATAAAACAGATAGTTGAAATTGGAGAATAGAACAAAGTAAACCGAAGTTTCCTTCGGATGATAAGAAAGTGAGGTAAGATATGGATATTTATTTAACAGTATTAATTGGATTATTAGGAATTTGTATAGGAGCACTTATTGGGCTTGGGATTTCTTTTAAGATCAATCATACTTACATACTTGAAATGATTGATTTAGAAAAAGGATATTTCGATACAATTACGACAGATTTGGCAAAAGCAGTAGATGATATTAATAAAGTATATGAGAAACCAATTTGGAGAAAAACAGAAGAAGAATTACCACCATGTTCAGGATTATATTATGGCAAAATTAAAGGTAATCCACATGGAGAAAATGCTATGTGGAAAGTAGTATATAACTACAATGAATGGAGCTTGTCTGGCTATCCTGATAATAAAGTAGAAATTAGTGAATGGACAGAGATCTATTAAGAGAATAAGAATATTGAAAGGAGCAAGAGATTTGCTGCAGCATTAAATCTGGATTTGCTCTGAGTAAGAAATGTTAGAGATTAACAAAATATACAATGAAGATTGTCTTGAAGGTATGAAAAAGATTGATGATAAGTCAATTGATTTTATCTTCACGGATTTACCTTATAATACGACCAATAATTTTTGGGAATGTGAAATGCCGTTAAATGATTATGTCGAGTTATCAGGTCAATATTTTTATGAAACAGATTTATTTAAGTTAGCTCAAGTAACAAATAGTAGTCTTGAATATACAAGAGATTGGTTTTATGAGAATAAAAAAGATGGTTTATGGACGCATTACAATCGAATCATCAAAGATAATGGTTGTATTGCACTATGGGCACAGTCACCATTTGATAAGAGGCTCGCTTGTAGTAATGAAAAATTGTATCGCTATGAATGGATTATCGAAAAGACCAAAGCAACTGGTCATCTAAATGCTAAGAAAATGCCTATGAAGGCACACGAAAATGTCTTGATTTTCTATAAAAAACTCCCTACTTACAATCCACAAATGACAGAAGGACATACACCTGTTCATTCTTATACAAAACATACAACAGATGGCAACTGTTATAGTGCTACAAAGACTGGTATTTCAGGTGGTGGCAGTACACAAAGATATCCAAGAGATGTTCTGCAGTTCAAGTTGGATACTCAGAAAAGTAGCTTACATCAGTGCCAAAAGCCTGTTGAAGCATGTGAGTATTTTATTAAGACCTACACCAATCCAGGAGATTTAGTTCTTGATTCGTGTGCAGGAAGTTGTACAACTGCAGTTGCAACTATGAATACAGGTAGAAATTACATATGTTTTGAGAAGGATAAGGATATTTTTGAGGTTGGAAGTAAGAGAGTTGCTGAATATAAAGGAGGAATAGGATGACACCAAGTAAAGCTAAAGAGTTTCTTTTAATACATTTTGAATATTTGAAAAACTCATGGAAACCACACCCTGATTACAATGTTTTAGAAGCAATCAGATTTGCAATACAAGCACTTGAAAAGCAAATTCCAAAGAAGGTGAAAAATAGCGGAGAGAGAATTCCGTTTGAATGGTATTGTCCTACTTGTGGTGAACTATTGTGTGATGATGGATATAAAGATACCGACATTAAATATTGTGATCAATGCGGTCAGGCATTAGATTGGAAAAATTAAGAGAATAAAATAATGAAAGGAGACGAGGTTTGTGTACACAAGAAGGAATTCCTTACTCCAAGTAATTTATGAAATATATGGGTTCAAAATCTCGTATAGTTGATAATATTTTACCAATTATTCAAGGAAGATTGCGAGATTATAATATCAAAACATACATAGAGCCATTTTGCGGTGGTTGTAATGTAATCGACAAAGTTCAGTGTGACACAAAAATCGCTTCTGACAATCATGAATATCTTATTGAAATGTTCAAGAATCTAAATCAGATTCAAAATCTCCCAGAATTTATTACAAAAGAACACTACTCAGATGTAAGAGAGTGCTTTAACAAAAGATTATCTACATATCCTGATTGGTATATTGGAGTAGTTGGTTTTCTCTCAAGTTATAACGGCAGATTCTTTGATGGCGGTTACTCAGGTATCGTACATACAAAAGTTGGAACTGAAAGAAATTATTATGACGAAGCTAAGAGAAATTTGTTAGAGCAGGTTCCAAGGTTAGAAGATATTCAATTCCAATGTGGAGATTATGAGGAACTATATTCTGATAGAATTGACTGCTTGTTTTACTGTGATATTCCATACAAAAATACAAAACAGTATGGATCAAGCAAGAATTTTGACTATGACAGGTTTTGGAATTGGGCTGAGAAGATGAGTGAGAAGAATGTTGTCTTAGTCAGTGAGCATGAAGCTCCTTCAGAATGGGAATGTATTTGGCAACAGCAAGTCAAAAGAACGATTGACAATACAAAGCGAGTTAAAGCAGTAGAAAAGTTATTTGAATTAAGAGAATAATTTAGTGAGGTGAACGAGATATGGATGATTTGTTTGAAGAAATTTGTATGGAACATTTGATATTTGATGATTTTTCGTTTGACGACATACTATTAATGTATCCATATAAATTACGAAACGAAAAAATATTACGAGATAATATATGCAATATGAAGAAGATTATTAGAGAATATATCAATGAAGTAGAAGAATATTCAAGATGTATTAGTATTGTTCCAAATTTGATATGGGATTCTCAGAAAATGTCTATGCAGAATGAAGCAGATGAACATCAGAGAAAAGCAAATAAATTATCAGAACAAATGGATAATGGGATCAGTCCTTATGCTTGGTATGTTAAGAAAAATTTCGATAAATACATAGATGATATCCATTATAAGGCTGATTATCTTGTTTATTTGGACAGAACATAACAAGCAATGAATCTCGCATTTCCTTGGAGTTTTGAACAATAAAGAGAGAATATATAGGTGACAATAAATTATAAGGAGATATGTTTTATGCGAAAAAAAGATAAAAATTTTAAAATCCAATATAAGTTTGAAGACAAAATCTTGTCATTAAAATTTAAAACAGTACAAGATTTTTTACATACTAATTTTCGGAAGAATAAAAATCCTATGTCACCTAAGAATGATACAGAATTGATTAGCGTAACATTAAACAATAAACCATTATTTAAAAAATGTTACAAGTTGCACGAAGTAAAAGTATTATTAAAAGATTTTAATCAATCGGGATTAATTAGGAAAGAAATTTATTCAATAGAAGAAGTTAAAGATAAGGTTCAAAGTGTTTTGTTTGAGAAGGATAGACAACTTGCAAAAGTGGATTTCGATGGAGATTTAATAAAAGGCAATAGCCAAAGATACCAGACATTTTTCACAAAAGGCTGTAAATGTGTAGTCTGTGGAATTGAAGGCAAATATTTTGCAAAAGAGAGACATTTACAAGATAAAACTTATCATCTGAATTTATATGCAGTCGATGATAATGGTGATGAAATTTTAATGACAAAAGATCATATTTTACCATGCTCAAAAGGTGGTATTGATGATATTAGTAACTATCAAACAATGTGTAAGCTTTGTAATGAGGCAAAAGGTAACCAATTAGAAGATTAAAAAAGAAAGGGAAAATAGAAAAGTTCCTATAGGATAAAGTGCGCACTACTTACTAAGGTAAGAGGAACTTGGAACAGAAAAAATTTATGGATATATCACGTATCAAAGAAGATACGGAATTAACAGTAGCAAACACAAGCGGTTTTCATGCAGGAGATCACATTGTAATTCAGGAAAAGGTAGATGGAAGCAATTCAGCTATCGCATATGACATAGAAACAAATAAATTAGTTGCATTTTCAAGAAGACAGACTCTTGATTACAACAATACATTAAATGGATTTTGGAATTGGGTACAAACATTAGCAGCCGAACCATTTTCAAAATATCCAAACTATGTATTCTTTGGAGAGTGGTTGACTTCTCATACTATTAAGTATATTCAAGATGCATATAAGAAATTTTATTTTTATGATGTATATGATAAGGAAAATGAGTGTTATCTACCACAGTCAGAGGTTAAGAGACTCGCTGATGAGTTGAATTTGAGATATGTACAGACATTTTATGACGGTGAGTTTATCTCTTGGGAGCATTGTATGTCGTTTATGCACAAATCAGATATTGCAGTTGATGTTCCTGAAGGAATTGTTGTTAAGAATCAGACAGAACTTAACAATCCAAACTCAAGAACTCCATTTGTATTAAAGATTGTAAATTCACAATTTAGTGAAATCAAGAAAGATAATCACAGGCAGAAAGTAGAAGATCCTCAGAAATTAGCAGCTAAAGCAAAGGCTTCTGGAATTGTAGAGCAGATTGTCACAAAGAATCGTGTTCAAAAAGAATTATACAAGATGATTGATGAAGGCATTTTGTCTGAAAAGATTGAACCACAGAATATGAAAATTGTTGCACAGAATCTACCTAAGAGAATTTTTGAGGATTGTGTAAAAGAAGAGAATGAATTAGTTGTCGAAGCTGGTGAATTCTTTGGTAAGATGTGCGGTTCTACAACTATGAATTGGGCAAGAAAAATTATATTTGGAGAATAAATTATGAACTACTTTATAAGTGATTTGCATTGTGGACATAAAAATTGCATGGCTTTTGATAATCGCCCATTCAAGTCAATTGAAGAGAACGATGAAGTGATTATTAAAAATTGGAACAACACAGTCGGAATAGATGATGATGTGTACTTGCTTGGAGATATTTCGTGGTACAACACAACAAGAACTATTGAAATTTTTAACAATCTGAATGGGAATATACATCTAATCAAGGGCAATCATGATGATGAGTTACTAAAGAACAGGGAATTGCAGAGTAGATTTTGTGAGATTGTTGATTACAAGGAACTCGATATTGGCAATGGTAAGATTGTAGTTCTGTGCCATTATCCAATTCCGTGCTTTAAGAATCACTACTACGGAAGCTACCATCTTTACGGTCATGTGCATACTGGTTTTGAAGATAATATGATGGAGCAAGTCAAGTATCAGATGATAGCTTTATATGATAAACCATGTAATATGTGGAATGTCGGATGTATGAAAAGTTATATGAATTACACGCCCAGAACATTAGAAGAAATCATTAAGAGTGGAGAATAGATATGTGTAACCGTTGTAATTATGACTCGCCTGACAATCAGATATATGTTGATCCATTGACTAATGAATATTATTTAGACATAGAAACTTCCGAATGGGACGAATATGATGACGGCTTTATTCATCAGCGAGAATATATTTCGTATTGTCCTTGGTGTGGAAGGAAATTAGGAGAATAAAGATATGAAGATAGAATTAATTAGATTAAAATTTAACGACACTCATTCGTACAAGTATAAACCATTTAAGCATTGCTGTGATGAAATTCAGAAGAATAAAACTATTGTATTTACAGGTGAAGATATAAATGATATTGGTGGAGAATATGAAGATGATGGCATCTCTATTCCTCAGTTTTGCACTTCCTATACAAAAACAGTTGGTTCTTGGGGAGACGAATGGGAGCAAACAGACAATTATCCGATTCAGTTTTGTCCTCATTGTGGCGAAAAGATTGAGATTTCAGTTGTAGATGAGATTGATGTATCTGATAAGTATAATGAATTATCTAAGCAGCGTGAAGAATTGTGGGAGAAGTGTCAGAGAACAGATAGTAAGAAGAAAGAATCTGAATTAAGAGAACAGGTTGGAAAGCTTGATAAGCAGATTGATAGTTTCTATTGGTTAGGCGAGTGGAAAGGAGAATATTAAAATGGAAAACAGATTATTATGGGAAAATGACGTAATTAAAGCAATTAGAAATCATACCAATATCATGGGACAGTTAGAGGATAGCATAACTCATATTCTTGATGATGTGCAATCAGTAACAATAATTGGCTCAAAACAAGCATTAGATAACTTACAAGTAGAGTATAAGCAAGTACAGAAACAGAAGCGAGTTGAAATATTCGAGAATAAAGATGTCGTTTTAGAGCAGAGAGGAAATAAATATTACTTATCTCTGTACGATAAGAAGGGAAATTTCCAGAGAGAAGTCACTATTTGATGTCAGGGACGACTACAAGGTTAGACTTGGAAATTGTAAGTAAATTCAGGATTCATTTGACTGAAAGAGAGAATAATATATTGGAGGTGAAAACATAAATGAAACCAGTAGTATATTTTGATTTTAAGGAATGTGAGAACGATAATAATAGTGTTGTAATTACGAAAGATAGACTAAAAGAAATTTTAGATGAAGTATATCAAGCAGGATATTCAGATGGGAATTCAAGTAAGACTGCCATCACAACAACTCCTTGGACTTGTAGAGACAATGTTGTGTATTGTGGTGGCAATAATGATCAGATGATTCCTAGAGAAATAACAGCAGGAACACCATTGAGAACTAATAATACAATCATTACATGTAAAAATAAAGAATCGAAGTAAACCAATCTTTCATTGGAAAATTTTTAATCATATCTAAGCCATTCGGCTATGGGAATCCCAACAAATAAGAGAATATTACAGTGTAACTAATAAAAATATTACATATAAAGGAGATTTTAAATGAAGAACACAAATTGGAAAGTGCCAGTAATTATTGGCGTAGGAGTATTAGCAGTTATTTTGATGATTGTATTTGGTGTACAGAGTTCACAGAATAAGGCTATTGCACTTGAAGAGCAGGTAAATACAGCGTCATCAGATATTAAGGTACAGGAAAAGCGAAGAGTTGACCTTGTATATAACCTTGCTGATTGCGTAAAACAGTATGACAAACATGAAGCTGATACATTGACAGCAGTTGCAGATGGTCGTGGATCAACAGGAGATATTGAAAATGTAACAACAGCTATTACAGCAGTTGCAGAAGCATATCCTGAGCTGAAGTCCAATGAGAACTATAAGACTCTTATGAATGAGTTATCTATGACAGAGAATATGATTGCAGAATATCGCAGCAATTACAATAAACAGATTAAGGAATACAAGCGATATGTGAGAAAGTTCCCTACAAGACAGTTTCTTGGATTGCTTGGATATGAAGTACAGGAATATGAGTATCTGGATTACAATGCGCCAGTTGACGCTCCACAGGATTTGTTTAAAGAGGATTAGTCTATGAGATATGGTAGAAAAGGTTTTGATTTTGGCGATTTTGAAATAACAAAACGTGAAATCTTGGCTAGTATTTCTATCATTGCAGTTATGATTCTGTTTGGTATTCTGATTTCTTCTAAGATCTCAGAACACCAAATGGATAGAAATGAAATTTATAACAAAGCTGTTAAGATAGAAAGTCAAGAAATGTTCCAATACGGAATGGATACAAATGTTGGTAATGCGTTTATATATGGTGATTTGAAAGCAGTAGATACAGTTACATATCCTGAAATTGGTGGAGAATATATGAGTGTAGAAAAAGATGAGGAACACTACACAAAGCATACAAAAACGGTATATGAGTATGACGATGATGGTAATGTAACTGGTAGTCACGAAGAGGAATATTGGACTTGGGATTTATACGACAGTGATAACAAACATTGTGATAAAGTAACTTTTCTTGGAATTGAATTCGATTATGGTCAAATTTATAAACCATATGAGAATTATATTGACACGATTGATGGCGATTATCATGTTAGATATGTCTATTATGGTAGCAAAACAGAGTATACAGGAACAATTTTTACAAAGTTAGATAACCATACAATCAATAAGACGGAATTTTATAAAGATATGAATATCAATGATACAGTAGACCACTTACAGTCTAATGTAGGTGTGATTGTTTTCTGGATCTTTTGGATAATTTTAATTGGTGGAATGGTATTTGGGTTCTATTATTTGGATAATAGGTGGCTAGATTAGCAAGAAATTTTTCTTTCTTGTGAAGATTTTGAAACGGAGGTAGAAATGAAAAGTGGAGATATTGTAGAACTTATTGAGGATACAACATTTTATAAAAAAGGTAAGAAGGCTTATTTTATTGGTAGGTCAAATACTAATCCTAATAATATCGAAATTGTTTGGATTGGTGAAGAACAAGCTTATAAAGATGGCGATATAGATGAATTTCCAGCTAAATTATTTTTAAATAGTGGAGAATAATTTTATGAACAATGGAGTAATTACACAATCATCAGTAGACCTTCTTATATTACATTGAGTGTCCATTTTGTCATGAAGAAGTTGAAGTGAATTTTGAAGAAGTCGATTTCAATACTGATTATTGGGGAGATGGTGCTTGGTGCGATTGCCCAGAATGCGGTAAGGAAGTGGAACTTGATTATTATGAGTATGATTAGGAGAATAACATTATGGATAATTTAACACATAGAGAAGAAGTAAATCTTTATGAGGCAATTCAACAATCGTTTCCAAAAATTCTAATTAAGGATCTTACAGAGCATGAAAGAATTTGCCCTGTATGTAATGGTCTTGGAATGAGAATAGAAGACAATGTTTATGGAATCAAGGGCGATACATCTGAAGCTGGCAGAAAATATCATTTTCCATATAAGCATCAATCACTTTCGTTTTGCCAGAGTTGTTTTAATGGAGTGCAACGATTGTGTCCTTATTGTGGAGAGCCTTATAAAAATCAGGCTTATTTACATTGTGACTGCGAAGGGCAGAAGAAAGTTGATGAAGAAGAGAGAATAAAGAAGTGGAATGATAAAGTATCTAAAGCAGTTCCAGTTGATGAAAAAGATGTAAACACAATGCTTTACTGTGAGGAATTTGACGAGTATTACGACACTGTTGATGATTTCTTTGATGATTATGCATGTAATTATGAAGAAGATGGTGAAGAAGATAGCGATGAAAGACCCGTAAGATTATGGGTAACTTCTGTTGAGACGATTTCTATTGATGTAACCAATGTCATTGAAAATGCTTGTAGCGATTTACATGAAAATGCATATGAACGGTGTGATGAGGGTTCTTTACAGAAATTATTAGATGATTGGTGTAAAGAACAGACAGGAACAACTACATACTATCCTTGTTTTAAACAGTATGTAGAAATTGATTGGAGCAAATATTCAGAGGAATAACAGAGAATAAATATCTGTGAGGTGGTGAAATAGATGTTTGTACAACATACAAAAATTGAAGATTACATACATAGTTGTGATGTAGAAAAACTTCCAATTACATATGACGATAAAATGGAAGTAAATTTATTTGGTAATAAAATACTGGTTGAAAAGAATGAGTGGTTATGGCATTTACATTTAAAACTTACAGATGCTTGTAATGCAAGATGTTTCTTTTGTGTAGAGCAGAATTCAAAATGCCAGGAAAATGCGGAATATTTTATATCTCAGGTTGATTCAATGCTATCTGAAATGGAACAAGCTGGTATTTTATATTCAGTATCTGTAACTGGTGGCGAACCATTGTTATTCAAAAAGTTTGATGAGTTATGCGAAGTATTAGAAAAACATGATATTAAATTTTTAACCATGAATACTAATGCAAAATATCTTGACAAACATATAGACAAGATAGATGGTTTATTTGATTTTGTAGATATTAGTCGTCATGCGATTTCAGATCAGAAAAATAATGAAATTTTCGGTTGTGATATGCCAACATTGAACGAGTTAAAAAGTATCAAGAAAAGATTAAAACATACAAAAATGAGAATACAATGTGTTTTATGTGATGTCGATTCAATTGAAGATGTATTGAATAGGATAGGAGCTTATTCGTTTGCAGATGATTTATCTTTTAGAAAACTTATGAAACTTGGTGAACAAACAGGCATTGAATATGATGATAAAGAAGATTTATACAATCAAATTTTAGAATATGCCTTTAATCATTTTGAGTTAATTGAACAGACAATACAGGATTATTATGTATATGAGATATGGAAGTACAATGATACATATATTACATTCAGCTATTCAAATATGAAGATGTTAGGTGAAGTTGAAAAAATTGAAGATGATGCGGTTTGTAGAGAATTTATTATTCATCCTGACGGAACTATAACAGGAAGTTGGGATAAAAATATGAAAGTAATAAAGAGATAAACAGAAAATAAATTAACAGTAAAGATTCGTTTCTTTTGAAATTGAAAGGAGAATAAACATATGGAATTAATGAAATTTGGAGAACTTAGAGCATATCACGAAGAAGATATTGCAGAGGTAGTAAAAATCCTTAAAGACAATGGATTTAGTGTAGTGGATGAAGATATTGAAAGTGAGTATAAGAGATTTCACATCATGAAAGATAATGAACGTGAAAAGTATTCCAATAAGACTGTAAAGAGGAGTTGGACTAAGTGGTACTTAAATGAAATTAGGTTTACAGATATTAATGGCAAAGATGTAAGATGCAACTATCTTTATCGAACTAACGGAAAGAAAGTTCAGATTAGATGTGGAGCTTTTAAAGCAGAAGCTACCTGTTGTAAAGATGATGAATTTGAAATCGAAAAAGGTTTGAATCTTGCTAAGAAACGTCTGATTGTAAAATACCTTAATAATCAGGTTAAGTCGATTGCAAAGGCGATGTAAGAGGAGAATAAGTATATGAAAGTATTTGATAAAATTTTTGATGCAATTAGCAGTCTTAATAACAACATTGTACATTTAATTGATTGCTACAAGAGAGAACATGATGATGTGATTAGATCATATAACAGTTACGGAAATATTATTCAGGAACAGGATAGAATTATTCAGTCGTTATTAAAGTCACAGACTAATAACAAAGATATGGAGTGTATGGTATTTGTTCCATATAGAGGTAAACCAGTTGTAATTAAAAATGGTGAAGTGGTTAGCACAGACCATATGACTTCATTTGATGTCGATTGGTCTTACGATAGACGAACTGATGTAACTGTGAGAGGAGAATAAATGGATAGAAAGAATATAATTTTCGATAAAGATTCAAGAGCTAATTTGATCGAAAGCATTGTACAGGACGCAATTCAAAATGTCTTGGAAGAAATTGATAAGAATTTAATTGCGCATTTGGAGTGTAGATATGCGTGGTTAGGCGATTCTGACGAAGCGTACAATCCATATACAAAAGAGAGAATAGATTTATGGAAAAATAGAAAAAGATATACTCTTCCAACAAATAACTGTACATATAAAACAGTGTATGATTTTATGGAGAATATTATCAAAGAAGAATTATACAACAGATCTTATGATGATGCCAATATGCCAATTGTATACTTATCTGAATGCTATTTATCAGGAACAGATATTATCGTAAAAATTGGCGTTACATTATTACAGAAAGGTGAGGATAAGAAGGCTGACGAATAACAATATGTAGAAAAGTTAAAAAATAGTACACTATATATAGTGACTATATAAATTAAAACTACTATATATAGTGACAAAATGGACAAGAAATATCGGTTTCCTTGGGAGGTAAAATAATGAAGTTAAATAATTCAAAACAGATTAAAGAAAATCTTAAAACTGTACTCACATTAGAATATATTGGAATTCATATCGAAGACACAAAAGAGCAAGGGTTTAAACAGTTATATTACTTTTCAGTGCCAGAAAGATCAACACTAAAAGTAGAATCAGCAAAAGAGCAAGCTGAGACAGCAGATGATTTAATTCAAGTTGCGAAAGCTGCTTTGACAGAAATGATTCTCGATTCGTGCAAATCTGAATTTGAAGATGGCGAGGAAGATGAAGAATTTTATAAAGATGTAGAGAATAATATCTCAGACTATGCTTTATTCTTTGTGAAAGTCAGAAAAGGCGAAGTGTGGGATAAGGAAATGGGTAAAGCTGCTGTTAATAAAGCAGCTGAGCAGTTAAAAAATCTATCGTACAAACAGGTTTAGAAGGAGAATAAATAAATGACTTGTAAGCATCCAATAACTAGCAGAAGTTATAAATTTTGTATAGGCTGTAGCGATATAGGTTGTTGCGAAGATGCAGTTGCGTCTAACATTCCTATGCCAGAAGTTCAGTCACCAAAGAATGTTATTCCGTCTGCATCAGAAGCAAATAAAATGACAAACAATGCAATTGATAGTTGCACTACACAGCAATTAACAGAGTTATCAAAATTGATTAGAGATGCAATTGCAGATGGCAAATTTTCAATCTGTGAAGATGGTTATTTAAAACCTGAAACACGAAAGAAATTAGAGGGACTTGGTTATAAAGTAGAAACTGGTACTCAGTATAATGAATCATATTACAGTATTAGTTGGAGAAAAACAAAGTAAATTTCGATTTCATTTGGAGAATATATAAGTAGATATAAAAACATTAGGCTATGAGCAAAGCTTCCTTCTATAATGCTAATAGCATTCGACTTTTAATCGAATATTTTTAGCTTTGACGATTTCCTAATGGATTATATAAATGTAGGCTACAAAAGTTTTTCCTTCTATTAATAACAAGAATATTCAAATATTTATATGATAGAACTTTTAATTTCCTACAAATAATAAGAACTATGTGGCTATATAAAGTCTTCCTTCTAAGCAAAAACAAGAAGATGGTGTTTCGTATCTGAGATAAATGTCTTGGATATGAAACAAAGGGTATTAGACTTTATTATTTCCACAAAACAAGGCTATGGCGATAGTTCCTTCTATTATATATTGAAGAACAAAAATACAGTTTTTACTATCGCCAATTTCATTAAAAAGGAGAATAAAACTATGAACGAGATTTTATTACGAAGAAAAAACAAAGTGATTTTAGAGAAAGGTAATGTTACAGAACCAAATAATCAGTACATTGTTACGATTATGAAGAATGTAGAAGCATTAGGATATACATTTTCCAAAGAATTGTTTGAAACACTTCAGACACAGACTAAGGAAGATTTACAGAAATTCTATTTAGAATTAATTCCTATGTTAAAGAAACTGGTTGGAGCAGATGTTGTATATAAACCTATGTATCCTAATTTTCCTGAATCAGTAATGGAAGCTGATTATATTGATTTATTCATCAATGCAATTGTTCATTATTGGTCTGGTGGTACATTATATCCTTACGAGGAAAAGAATGAGAGATTGCCACTATTTGAAGAAACAAAAGTAAAAGTGATTGACTTAGGTACAAAGGAAAATCTTTATGATATTTTTAAAAATTTATGTCAGTCAAAAACCTCAATCTCACAGACAGATAAGGAAGATTTAGAGTGGATTTTTAAGAATATACAGGTTGAATTTCCTGACGAAATTCCTTTAAAAGAAAATGCAGCATTGATTGGAAAATTATATTTAGAGAATTATCCATTAGCAACAGCAAAGGATATACAGAAGTTTTTCAAAACGGCTACCGATGTATTGAGATTGATTACTGCAATGTCAGATGAAGATATTAGTTTAGCAGCCAATACAAAATTCAGAAGTTTTAAGCGAAAAGAGAGAAGATTATTATTAGAACTCTTACAGAATTGTGGTTCTATCGAAGAAGATATGTTGAGATATAAAAACAGATGGCTTCGTGTTGGTGAAAGACTTCATCCATCAGAATATAGTACAGAGCAGTTTGGTAAAGTCATTACAGCTTTTAATAAACTTCGTAATGGAATTAAAATAGAAACATTTGCTGGTAAAGTAACCAAGGCTATTGAGACAGAAGATTTTAAATCAGCTCTTATGCTTTTGAGAAAAAGACCAGGAGAACTTGCAAGAAAACTTGATCATTTGTTAAGAAATGCTATAGATAAAAATGCAGTTGTCAATACATTTAAGGATGTTGCAAGTGAAGTTTCTACACCTGTTTTATTACAAGTGAAAGAACATTTTGCTCATAGGACAGATAAGCTAGAATCCAGAGTATTCTTTCCAAAAGGTAACTTAGCAAGATGTCATTGCATAGAGAATACATTATCAGATATTGATGAAAAGTATTGTAACGCAATTGTGAAAATCTGTGAGAATGCATTAGTTGAGAATTACAAGAGTAAGGATTTTCTTGGAAATGTTTATCTTTCAGAAGAGTTCAAAAATTATATTGTTCCATTCAGTCAGAGAAGTGCAAGTAAGGCGTTAAAAACTATTGTCAGAGGTTCAAGATTAAAAATTGAGAATAATACAAAAGCATTGAGAGCGTTTTGTTGGTGGACAAACATGGATAATGATAATGACAGATGGAGTAATGGTAGAGTAGATCTTGATTTATCAGCAGCTATTTTCGATGAAAATTGGAACTACATGGAACATGTTTCGTATACAAATCTTCGTTCAGATAGATATAAAGCATGTCATTCAGGAGATATTACAAATGGTGGTTCTGTTGACGGAGATGGTGTAACAGAATTCCTTGATGTAGATATTGATTCTGTCGTTAAGTATGGTGCGAGATATATTGTATATCAGATTTATAACTATACTGGTCAGAAACTTTCAGAAATGCCACACGCAATGTTCGGATGGATGAGCAGGGAAGATGTTAAATCAGGTGAGATTTATGAACCAAAGACAGTTGAACAGAAGATGGATTTAGCATCACAAAGCACAGTTTGTATTCCTGTAATCTTTGATTGTGTAAACAGAGAAGTAATATGGTGTGATATGAATTTATCATTAAACGGATGTCATAGCAATTATGGTGGAAATAATGTAGAAAGTAATTTATTTGGTGTGGCTGCAACATGCTATAGTATGGTAAATATGAGCAAGCCAAACTTATATGATCTGATTGAGTTGCATATCAGAGCAAGAGGTTTGAGAGTAGACAACAAAGAAGATGCAGATATTATCTTTGATGTCAATGAGGGTATTACACCGTTTGATACTGATGTATTCAGTGGAGAATATATTTAAGAGATAAACATTAGGCTATATGAGGTCTTCCTTCTAAAATTGGGGAACTATTTGTCACAGGTTCGAGTCCTGTCATTCACAAAATGTGGATGTAGCTCAGTCGGTAGAGCAATAGTATTTTTAGAACTCATAACTTCCTAATGAACATTAAAAATAGTGGCTATGTACTGACTTCCTTCTTAATTCTATAGGCTGAAAATAGTCAGTACATTCTCCACAGATAATAACCTCATGGCTATATAATCTTTTCCTTCTAGTAAGTAGATTTGATAATGCAGATATTTAAAGATTATGATTTCCATTTTTATGAGGTTTTTATAAATAACGGCTATGTTATTTCTTCCTTCTTAATTTTAAATTATACTGAGGAAAATGGTTTTAGAAATAATAATTTCCGTTTTATTAAAAGCCAAGTAAACTGACATTTCTTTGGCTTTGCAAACCTAGTGTTTATAAGGGTTTCAGAGGTCAAAAATTTCAAAAATGCTCAAATCGAGCGAAAATCCCTAATTTTCAATGATTTTTAGAGAATAACAATAATGAGGTGCTGAAAACCCTTATAAATCAAGGGTTTTACAGTATCAATATCAAGAAACAGAGAATATAAGAATAGCAAGAAATCACTGTTTCCTGTGGATTTCGAGGAGGTGAGAAAGATAGAGAATCTTATAAACTTATCAGATATTATTCTTGATAAATTAGAGAATATACATATAGATGCAAAAGGTACTATTAAAGACAAATCAGAAAGTACAAATATCGGAATTGATATTTCAAATTTAAATGATGCAAAGATAGAAATTACTTGTTGGGATGAATGGAATTCTATAACTGGAAAAATTGAGCATAAGAAAAAGGCAACAATTAGTTTTACAGATTATGAAATGGACTATAAATTCCAAGATAAAAACAAAACTAATATATTAGAATGTTTATGGAAAGCAAGTAAAAAGTAATTAAAATATCTAATCAGTCTTGAACAATTCAGTTCAAAAAATTCCAAAACAAGATGTCTCGAAAATTATATAAAAATCGAGACAAAGCAAGAGAACAAATAAATGCGGAAAACATTTGTGAGGGTGGAAGAACAGCATACCCTTGGGTTTTTATACTCAAAAATCACTGTTGAAGATAGATTTTTACATAAATTTATTTTCTGTGTTCCGTCCTTTTTGGGCGTTTAGATAGATTGTTTTATTAACAATATTTACATAAATTTTTAAATTTTAAGGAGGATAAGTAATTTTGGCAAAGACAAAGGAAAGAAAGGCATTAAAAAAAGGTAAGGCAACATTCAATCTTATTGGTCGTGTAAAAGTAACAGATAAGACATTCAATCTTAACAATAGTTATGATTCTGGTTGGACAGATAATAGTATGTATGTAGGTGTTGATTGTGGAAACGGCAACACAGTATATGCAGAGATGAGAAGTGGTTTCTTCCCTGATAAGGATAATGTAATTCGTGCTTACAGTAAGGATGAGAAGGACGATGCAGGAAAGAGTAAGTCAGTAGAGATTGCGTGGGAGGATCGTCTTGATGAATCCCTGTATGATAGCATTTCAGATTCTTCATTCTTAACAGTTGGTGTTGAGAAAGATGTAAAGGATAAGACTGTATATAAGAAGTTCCTCACAGCTTATGATGCAGTAGAGTATCTGAATGAGCATCTTGAGGACGGAATGATTGTAAATGTAAAGGGTACAATCGGTTACAGTGAGTATGAAGGCAATGTTTCTACAAAGAAAGAGATTACATCTATTGTACTTTCAAAAATTGACGATGAGGCAGATTTCAAGGCTACATTCTCACAGACAATTCTTGTTGATTCAAAGAGCATCGGAAAGAAAAATGATGATAAGGGTACTATAGAATTGGCGGCATATGTTGTTGACTATGTTGGAAAACCTAAGATTGACGGAGAGAAGATTGAAGTTAAGAAGAATGTTACATACCCTAAGACATTTGAAATTGCTATCAATGAGAATCCAGAGATTACAGCTAAGATGCTTCAGAGATTTTTCAAACCTAAGAAGGGTAAAATTACTGAGATTACAGTTACAGGTAATTTAGTAGAGGGTGGATCTACTGTAAATATTACAGAAGATGATATTCCTGATGATATTAAAGAACTTATTGAAATGGGACTGTATTCAGAAGAGGAAGCAGAGAAGAAGATTGCAGTAGGTAATGGCAATCGTGAGAGAAGAATGATTATTGTAAAGCCTGACATTACATATGTGGGAACTGGTGACGATAGAAAGCCTACTGTAGCATTTGAAGATGGTAAATATGATGAGGATGATCTTTATTTCTATGAGCAGGCATTACTTGATGCTGGTGCAGAACCAAGTTCAGATAATGATACAGATTCAGAGAGTGAGGAAACTTCATCAGAAGATGATGACCTTCTTGCAATGCTTGAAGGTATGAACTAAAAAAATACGCTTGCCCTGTTTAATACAGGGTGAGCATTTTATCAAAAGAATATATACATTTTAGGAGGACAAAAAATTGGCATTTAGAAAAGCAAGAGAAGCAAAGATTGGTGGAAAATTTTTAGCATATGGTTATGAGGGTTCTGGTAAGTCATGGTTTGCTCTTACATTCCCAAAGGTTGCATGTATCGACTCAGAGACAGGTATTGCTCACTATGAAGGTAAGGATATTACATTAGCAAATGGTAAGACTTACAACAATCTTATTTTAGTAGACGACACATCAGATCTTGATGATTTAGAGGATGATATTGACGAAGCAGTAGATTCGGATGAGATTCAGACACTTGATATCGACTCAGAGACTAAGTTTTATGCAACAATGCAGGTTGGAGCTACAGAAGTTGAAGAGAAGAAAGCTCGTAGAAAGGGTGGAGATGTTGACGATACAGTAGTTTCTCAGAGACAGTGGGGACGTATCAAGATTATTAACATGAAGCTTCAGCAGGCTAAGATTGATCTCTCTGCAAAGGGTAAGCATGTTGTATCAGTTGCACAGGCAACAGAAGTGTATGAAGGAACAGGCGACAACCGTAAGTTAGTTGGCATTAAACCTGATATGCATAAGTCAGTTAAATTTGATTATGATACAATCCTTGAGTTCTATAAGGAAGAGAATGGTGAGGATGTTCGTTATTTTGCAAAGGTCAAGAAGGACAGAACAAATGTAACTAAGGTTGGACAGATTATTGAGAATCCATCTTATGATATTTGGAAGGATTATTTTGAATCAATGCATGATCTTGAGACAAATGAGACATCATACAAGAATGACTTAAAGACTTCTACAGATTCTATGGTTGACAAAGCTGAGAAAGCAGAAGAGTTGGCTGCTGAATTTAAAGATGTATTAAAGTCGCTCAAGGATAATAAAGATGCTTTGCTCAAAGTAAACAAGCAGATGAAGGATAAGGATGTTTCATTAAAGAATCTTGAAATGCAGTCACCAGATACTCTTACAGAGTTAATTGATTTTGCCAAGTTACAGTTAGCCTAATTAAAATTATGCTCCGACAGGTTAATTGCCTGTTGGAGTTTTTAAGAAAGGATGATTTGGTAAATGAGAAATGTAAAAAAGAAAGATAACGAGCAGTGGATTGAACTATGTGAGTATGTAAAGAAAGAAATTCTTGAATACGATGATAATATGAAATTTCCACAGTATCTCGCATTAAAGCTACAAGGTATTAAACGTGGCGAACATATAGCGAATAATAATCATGAAGCAAAAGCTAATTATGATGATTACACAATTTTATGTACTTTTAAGTTATGTAAGAGAAAAATTGTTACATATTTACATGAAAATGAAAAGAAAATCAAAGATGAAAAACATAAAATCAATCTTATTATGAAAATGATTGAACCTGAAATCAACGATGTATATTTGAGATTGCAGAGAGCAGAAAAAGCAAAAACAAAAGCTGAAAATGTAGAATATGAAAATCAGAACCATGATAGTGCAAGCTATGTGAAAAAGACGAAAGAAACAAGCGATAGAATGAAAAAACTTTTCTGAGGAGGTATTAATTGGCTACTACAAAAAAAGAGAATAAAAAATTAACGCCTTATCAAGAAGAAGTATTAAAAGCAGCAAAGCAAATCAAAGAATATAAAGTAATAGCAGAGGCTAATATAGTAGCGATTCTATATAAACAGCCTGAATTATTTTTTGATTATACACTGGAATTAGAAGATTTTAGTGAAAATACGTGGCGTGTTTATTGGCAAATCGCTAGTGATTTACTGGTTGTTGAGAAAAAGTCTGTTTTAGATGATATGACTGTTGGTTTATATCTTGAAAAACATCCAAAACTAAAGAAGGAATATGACGACTACGGTGGTTATGAGACAATTGACAAAGCAAAAGAATATGTCAATGTCAGTAATATGGATGGGTATGTAAAAGAGCTTTACAAATGGAAAACTGTCCTGGTTATGTTAAAAAACAACTTCCCTGTATGCAATCGTATTAATGAATTTTGTGATATGTCATTGGATGAAATTTATGAAGAATATGAAGCAATGATAAATCACATTTTTGTAAATGCTGCAAGAGACGTTGAATCCTACAATGCTTGCGAAGGAATCAATCAGTTTATTGACGATTTGAATTCTGGCAAAAGCGTTGGATTGCCATTACATAATTGTGACATTCTCAATAAGGAAATAGGTGGATTCAATTGTGATGGGAATATTTATGGTCTTGGTGCTAACTCAGGTGTTGGTAAATCTACAACTGCTATGAATTATATTATTCCATCAATTCTTCATTATGATGAAAAGGTTGTATTTTTTATCAATGAGGAAGATCAGACAAAAGTTCAAAGAGAATTAGTTATATGGGTTGCTAATAATGTCTTTAAATTCGATTTACCAAAGTACAAATTGCGTGATGGTAAATTTGACGAAGAAACAATGGGACAGCTCAGAAAAGTTGCTGAATGGATTGAAGACAAAAAAGAGAAACAAAATATTACAATAGTTCCTCTTGAGAGATATTCAGTAAATATTGTAATTAAATTGATAAAAAAATATGCAAGTTTAGGTGTTAGATATTTTGTTCTTGATACTTTAAAAGAAAGTTTTGATGCAAAGACTGATGAGATATATAAGTCGATGACACGAGATATGGTTAAACTATATGACGTTGTAAAGCCAACAGCAAAAAATGTTGGGCTATTCGTAACTTATCAGCTTGGTAAGGCTAGTATCAAAATGAGATATTTAACAAATAATGAAATTGGTCTTGGTAAAAGTATTGTAGATGTTATGAGTGTAAATCTGATGATCCGTAGACCTTTTGAAGATGAATTCGAGGGTGGCAAACATGAGATTGTGGGTTATAGATTTGATGGAGTTAATGGTAAAAGTAAAATTCCATTTAAGTTAAAACCAGATAAACATTATATGATTACTTTTATTCCTAAAAATAGGTTTGGTCAAACCGATGCTTTCCAAATTATAAGTGAATTTGATTTTAGTACAAATACAAATAAAGATCTTGGTATTTGCAATATTGTACAGGATTGGTGATTAATATGGCATGGAGCGTTTATATACATATTACACCAAACAACAAATATTATGTTGGAATTACAAGTAAAGAACCTTGTGAAAGATGGAGAAATGGATTTGGATATTATTCTCAGAAATATTTCTATAATGCAATTCAGAAATATGGATGGGATAACATCTATCATGAAATTGTTGCAAGTAATTTAACAAAAGAAGAAGCTAATAATTTTGAAAAGTTATTGATACAAAAATTGAAATCTAACAATAGAGAATTTGGATACAATATTACAATTGGTGGCGATGGTGTTGCAGGTGTAAAGCATACGAAAGAATGGTGTGAACAACATTCGAAAGACATTCAAGGAGAGAATAACCCTATGTATGGTAAAAAACATACAGAAGAAACATTACAGAAAATTAGTGCTTCAAGGGCAGGAAAATGCGTAGGAAAAGATAATCCTTTTTATGGGAAACATCATACACAAGAAAGCATTAAAAAACTTCTTGATAGTAGAAGTTGGTATAAACCATCAATGGATTCAATAATAAAAACAGCGGAAAAGAATAAGAAACCTATTATTCAAATCAATAAAGATACAAATGAAATTATAAAAATATTCCCATCAACAAAAGATGCAGCAATAGAACTTGGCTTGGATCGTGGAAGTATTACTAAGTGTTGTCAACATAAAAGAAAGACTGTTGGTGGTTATATATGGGAATATAAGAAGAATGTTTCATAATTTTGTGATGGAGGCGGTGAGCGTGTATTAATGCAGATGAACTAAAAGAATACATTATAGAGAATAATTGTATAGAACAGATTTTATTATCGTTGGAATGTCATGGACTACACGAATATCCTACTGAATGGAGAGCCGCCTTACCACAAGGCAATAATAAAACTGCTATATGTGTAAAGAAAGATACATTATCAGTGGCGATTAGAAGTTCGGAAGAAAATAGGCGTGGAGATATTTTTACATTGGTTATGACAATAAAGGGTATATCTTTTGGGAAAGCTAATAAATATCTCCACAATATTTTAGGTTTGAAATATTCATATAGCAAGAGTGACAACAAAGATAATAAGAAAGATCCATTAGCAATCTTCAAAAAGGTGAAACGCCAAAGATACACAATTGATAAAGATGTTCCAGTGTATGATGATTCATGTATGAAAGAATATACTGATTTACCATATATTGATTGGGTTCGTGAAGGCGTTATGCCTTTTGCATGTAAAAGATTTAACATTGGATATTCATATGATAGAAAACGAATTGTTATTCCTGAACGAAAGTGGGATGGAGATGACAATGAATATATAGGTATCAGTGGGAGAACTACTGTACCGAATTATGAGATGTTTGATATTCCGAAGTTTTTTAAATTATCAAAAACATATCCAAAAGGAATAAATGTATATGGGTTAAATGAGAATTATCAAACAATTCAAGAGGCTGGTTATGCAGTCGTTTTGGAAGCGCAGAAATCGGTGCTTAAAAGGTATTCACGAAAAGATGGTACGGCTGTTGCAATAGGAAATTGTGAGCTTACAGAAGAACAAGTTAGGATACTGATTAGTTTAAATGTAGAAATTGTAGTGGCTTTAGATGAAGGAATTGATATAAACCATATTAGGCAGGAATGTGATAAATTTTATCCTATTAGAAAAGTAAGTTACATATATGATCGTTGGGATTTGATTAAGAAAGGTAGCAAAGACAGTCCTGCTGATATGCCAAATAAAGTATACAACTTCCTTCTCAAGCATCGTGTTTTATATGATGAGTCAGAAAGGAGAAAGTTAAGAGATTGGCAAGAAAGACAAGTAAAGAATTAACAGAAATTTGTAACAAATTTGGTGTTGATACATTATGGTCATGGTCAAGGTATCATTGTTACAAACAAGATAGATGGGAATATTTTTTGAAATACATCCTACACAAGAAAGAAGATAGAACAAATAGTATTTATTGTGTATCTGGTGGTAATGTACATGATATTATTGAGCAGCTATATACTGGAAAAATTAAATATGAGGATATGCCAGATTTATATGAAGATAGCTTATTTACAATGAATTGTGCAGAACTCAAATACAATCGCAGTGATTCTGATAAAAATGATGCAATAGCAAATAGATATGAAAATTGCATTAGACATTTCTTTAAAAATCATAATCTGATTACTTTTCCACATAAAGTTGAGCATTTTATTACGATTAAAATTTCTGATGATATTTATATGCAAGGATATATTGATATGCTTTATGTCGAGTCATATAAAGACGAAAATGGCAATGAGAAAAAACGTGTACATATTGTAGATTGGAAGACATCTACACGTTATCAAGGCGCAAAAATTGACGCTGAATGTGGTCAGTTGGTTATTTATGCTGAAGGTATTAGACAAGCATTAAATATTCCATTGGAAGATATTGTATGCGAATGGAATTTCTTAAAATATGTCACAGTTACTATTGAACAGAAAAATGGTAAGAAAAAAGATAGATATATAGAAAGAAATTCTATAGGGGGAAGCCTTATTAATACGGCAAAGATGTGGCTGAAAAATTTCGGATATGAAGATGATATTGATAAATATGTTGATGAGATGGTGTTAAACAACAATATTGATTGCTTACCAGATGAGGTTAGAGAAAAATTTGAAATCCATGATTGTTATGTACAAGTACCTCTAACAGAAGAAAAGATTAACGATTTAAAAGAAGACATTATCAATACAGTCGAAGAAATTAATTCTAAAGAGAGAGAATATAAGAATAGTGAAGATGAAAATGTCTTTTGGCAAGAAGTGACAAATGCCGATGAATTTAGATTAGCAACCCTCTCAGGATATTCTAGGGTATTACATAAACCGTATGACCAGTATTTAAAAGAGAAGGAATTGTTCAAAGAAGAAGCTGAATCTGATTCCGATACAGAAGAAGATGATTTATTAGCATTTGTGAATAGTTTATAGATATAGGTAGGTGAGAAGTTGAGCAATTTAACAGTATTACATTTACATAGTATGGATTCTAACCCATATAGCGGTCTTGAAGTTGACTCAATCACCCCTTTTCAAGCTTATATTGACAAAGCAAAATCAGAAGGAATGAAAGCCATTGCTTTTACAGAGCATGGCGCAGTCCTTCATAATGTTGCAAAAAGACAGGCATGTGAAAAGGCTGGGTTGAAATATATTAATGCAGAAGAATTCTATGTAACAGAAAAAATTGATATGGATAATCTGCAAAGAGACAATTATCATTGTTGCTTATACGCAAAGAATTATGATGGGGTATTAGAACTTAACAAGCTTTCTTCTGATTCATTTAATCGTAATGATGGTCATTTTTATTATAATCCACGAATTACCTTAGAGGAACTTGAGAATACATCAGATAATATTTTAGTATTAACAGCTTGTGTTGCAGGCATGTTATGTAAAGGAACGAAAGAAGTACAGGAAAGATTTCTGAAATTCCTTATTAAAAATAAGCATAGATGTTGGTTGGAAATACAGCCACACAATTTTGACGTTCAGATTTATTACAATCAGTATTTGTATAGAATTGCTCAGAAATATGGAATGAAGCTTATTGCTACAAGCGATGTACACGCTATTGATAAGGATCATATGATGGGTAGAGCAGTGATGCAGAAATCAAAAAATGTTAATTTCCATGACGAGGATGCGTGTGATTTATCATGGAAATCTTATGATGATATGGTTACTGCCTTTGAATTACAGAATGCATTACCAAAATCAATTTATCTTGATGCAATCGAAGAAACAAATAGATTTGCAGATAATATTGAATCATATGAATTAGATTATAGTAATAAATATCCAAGATTATATCCTGATGCTGAGAAAGAATTTAAGGCACGAATAGTTCAAGGTGTAAAAGAACGTGGAATAAGCAAACTCCCAAATTATAAAACAGAGTATATTCCAAGGATACAGGAAGAGTTAGAAACATATAAACATAATGATGCTATTGATTTTATGTTACTCGATTCAGATTACAAGAATTGGCTGCTAAAAAATAATATGCACTATGGATGTTCAAGAGGTTCTGTATCTGGTAGTGAGATTGCATATTTGATTAAATGTACTGATGTTGATTCAGTTAAATATAAGCTTAACTTCTCACGATTTATGAATCCTGAAAGAATGTCATTGGCGGATGTAGATACTGATATTTACGCAGAAGATAGATATAAAGTGCGAGAGTATCTATTTAATAAGGAAGGTTTGTATTGTTGCAACATTATTACTTTTAATACAATTCAGTTAAAAGCAGCGATAAAAGATGTCGGTAGAGCATATGGGATGACTCCTGATCAAACACAAGAATTATCAAATATGGTAGAAACTGATGATAAAGGCAAGGATTATATGCCAGAAGAAATCAGAGAACAATATCCAGAAATGTTTAAATATATTGATATGGTAATTGGAACAATTACATCACTTGGTAGACATGCAGCAGGAATTGTTTGTAGTCCTACAGATATAAGATATGATTTTGGAACATTGTCTATTACATCAGATCCACGTCCTGTAAGCCAAATAGATATGCACGAAATTGATTCTTTAAATTATGTAAAGTTAGATTTGTTAGGATTAAATGCTGTTGGACTAATTGATGGTGCTTGCAAACTTGCAGGTATAGACTATTTAACACCTGATAAAGTTAATTTCTCGGATGAAAATGTTATTAACTCAATAGCAAAAGATACTACATTGATATTCCAGTTTGAAAGTGGTTTTGCAAGTGATTCATTAAAAAGAACACTTAGTAAGGAAACTTTGGAGAATATTAAAGCACAGAATGATAATATCTCATATCTTGATGTAATGGCTATGGTTAGTGGTGCTATTAGACCAGCAGGTGAATCTTATAGAGAACAGTTATTCAATGGTATTTACAAAGATAATGGCAATGAAGCACTTAATAATTTCTTGAAACCTACGCTTGGTTATTTAGTATATCAGGAACAGATTATTGATTTCTTACATGACTTCTGTGGATTTACTATGGGACAAGCAGATATTGTCCGTAGACATTTTGCTAAAAAAACAGGTACTGAAGCAGATATACCTATTATTGAAAATGGTGGATATATGGTAGACATTCATGGTAATAAAGATGATAGATATATTCCAGGATTTATTGCAATTGCGCAAGAAAAGTATGGAATGACAGAAGCCGAGGCAAAAGAAGCTATAAAATCATTCTTGATAGTAATCGAAGATGCATCTAATTATTTATTTTCACGAAATCATTCCGTTCCATATAGTATGATAGGTCTATTTATTGGATGGTTAAGGTATTACCATAAGATTGAGCTATTAACATCAGCATTGAACGTTTATGTAGACAATAATGAAAAAATGTCAAACATCAAAGAATATATCAAATCACAGGGAATAGAAATCAAAGGAATAAAATTTGGCAAATCCAAAGCACAGTATTTTATGGATAAAGACGAAAATGCCATTTATCAAGGAATCTCTTCGATAAAATATTGTAATGATCAGATTGCAGACGAATTATATGAATTGTCTAAAAATCATTATGATAATTTTGTCGATTTACTTTCTGATATTATTTTAAAAACATCTGTGGATGATAGACAATTACATATTCTTACGACACTAAATTTCTTTTCTGAGTTTGGCAAAAATAAATATTTACTGTCAATTATTGATATGTACAATTTGTTAGGAAAATGTAAGACGCTGAAAAAAGATAAAATTGTGTCACTGAATATTAGAGAAGAAGATGTAAGAAAATGTGCAGAGAAAGAGACACCTAAACAGTATAGTAATGTTGATAAGGCTAAACTTGTAAAACTAATAATAGGTGGTTTAGAGAATAAAGCCTTATCAATAAAAGAACAGATTGTATATGAGCAAGAGTATCTTGGAAATATAATGTACAAAAATCCGAAAGCACCAAAAGATATGTATTATGTTCTTGAGTGTAAGTTCTATAAGGATAAAACAAAACCATACCTTATGCTTTATAACATGAGAGATGGTGAATATCTTAAAACAAAAATCACTTCTGGAAAGTCATTCATTGAATCCCCATTTATAGCAGGTAATGTCATCAATGTAAAAGAATTTGGTGAGAGAAATAAAATGAAGAAGGTTGGTGGCGATTGGATTAAAACAGATGAAAAAGAGAGAATAGTAAAGAAGTGGGATGTATATTAGAAGGAGATGTAAAGTTGGATAAAATAATTGAGTTTAAATGTGTACCAGAAAGACTTGTATATAATTCTACTGACTTCAAAATATATGGCGTTTCTGTCAATTCATTTGAATATCCTGATGTACAGATTGGCAAATATGGCACAGCAACCATTAAAGGTAATATTTCAGAACTTAATCTTGGCATTGATTACATTGTAAAAGCAAAGGAGGTATCCGATTCTCATGGAGTCGGATACGATGTAATCAATATTAAAAGAGAGAAACCTACTACATTAGCTGCGACACGAAATTTCTTATATGAAATTCTTACACCAAATCAGACAGATGTGTTATTAGAAGCATATCCAGACATTGTAGATAGAATAATGAATAACAGATTAGATGACATTGATTTATCAAGAACAAAAGGTATCAAAGATTATACATTCAATGTTATTAAGAAT